>Ga0114922_10000185_pt1 | contig 58936 bp, 48 predicted proteins | sample AartaG_FD_100975 | JGI IMG/M metagenome (GOLD analysis project Ga0114922, IMG submission 100975) | Deep subsurface microbial communities from Aarhus Bay to uncover new lineages of life (NeLLi) - Aarhus_00045 metaG | ecosystem: Environmental > Aquatic > Marine > Oceanic > Sediment | place...
ATACGAAAACACGCGGATTTTCCCCAGCGTGAAAAATCCGCTCGGATACAGTCTTCGCTCTCTTCTCCTTAAAGGAGAAGAACCATGCCCGCTCATCCTTGCTCACGGTTTTCTTAATCAATTAACCTGATTCTTTTTGCCACTTTCTTTTCCAACTCGCCGGTTTATGGTTATGAGCAGCTTGAGTTGAAAGTATTTATAAGCAATCCTGAGCATAGATAAAAAAGGTAGGGGAGTCGAACATACCTCAATTTTTCCATTTTTAACTGCTTCAATAATTGATTGAGGGTCTTTTTTAGAGTCGATTAAAGAGAAAGTAGAACCGAACTCCCAAAGAAAATGGCAATCAGAGGTTCCAATCAGGGGAAGGTTTTGCTGTTCAGAAACTTGAATTGTTTTTTTGTTGAAATTAACCATGTTGTTATAACAATGAGAAAATTCGAGTGCATCAAAGTGGGGGGCATAGGCATAAAAAAGAGATTTTAAAGATTTTGACTGAGGAAAAAAGGGATGGGGTGCGATGATAAGGTTTTTGTAAGATTTGAGTTTTGGAAGATCGCGGATTGAACGGCCTTTTGGATTTTTAATAAAATCAGGATTAAGAATAAGGACATGCTTTCCGGATAGAGTTGCTTCCATCCCTGGAATAAGGAGAATATCTTTTTTTTCTGCGTATTTAACTAATTTCTTATTGTAGGTAACAAGATTATGGTTTGTAATAGCTAAGACATCGAATCCTAATCTAGCGGCCTTGTCGATAAGACAGTAGGCGTTGTATTTGATTATATCGTGAGGGTCCTCTGAAGTATGGGTATGGAGGTCTGCTTTAAGCGTTGGCAATTTTAGTTATCCTGCAATATTCATAAAGAAAATGGCGAAGTTATGTTTATCATTTTGTTTTCAATGATATGCAAGTTTCTTTCAGGAATGACTACTGTAACTTTTTTTTCGTTTTTAGTTTTAAATTCAATCGCTATTTTTTTTGAATAGTTCAGGTTATGAAAGTGCTTTTTTTATCATAACACCCATATCTGCTGGGGATTTTGCCACAAATACTCCGGCAGCTTCGAGGGCAGCCATTTTTTCTTTTGCTGTTCCTTTGCCGCCGGCAATGATAGCCCCGGCATGCCCCATTCGTCTGCCTGGAGGAGCAGTTTGGCCGGCAATGAAGCTGACTACAGGTTTAGGAAATTCTTTTTTAATATATTCAGCAGCTTCCTCTTCTGCACTCCCCCCGATTTCACCGATAAGAACCACTGCTTCCGTATTTTCATCTGCTTTGAATAATCTTAACAACTCGATATATTTCAATCCTACAATAGGGTCGCCGCCAATTCCGATTGCTGTTGATTGGCCAAATCCTTGGAGAGAGACCTGCTGGACTGCCTCATAAGTAAGTGTACCTGAGCGGGAAATGATCCCAATAGTGCCCGGAGTATGAATTTTGCCAGGCATAATGCCGATCTTACATTGTCCAGGAGAGATAACGCCCGGTGTATTGGGGCCGATAAGGTCACAGTTTTTATCTTTGAGGAATTGTTTGACCTTGATCATGTCATATGTAGGGAGTCCTTCTGTGATGCATACAACCAGTTTTACACCTGCAGCTGCGGCTTCCATTATTGCATCAGCTGCAAAAAATGGAGGGACGAATATGGCTGCTGCATTAGCTCCTCTCTTTGCTACCGCTTCTTCGACAGTATTAAAAACAGGAATGTCCAAATGTGTCTGTCCACCTTTTCCGGGAGTTACTCCTGCTACTACTTTAGTCCCGTATTCCTGCATTTTTTCTGTATGAAAAGTCCCTTCTCCTCCCGTTATTCCCTGAACAACAACTTGGGTATTATTATCTATTAAAATACTCATTATTGACTCCTTTTTTATTTGGCAAGGGGGACGACTTTTTCCGCTGCTTCTTTCATGCTTGAAGCGGCAGAAAATGAAAGTCCGGATTCTTTAAGGATTTTTTTGCCCAATTCGACATTTGTCCCTTCAAGTCTTACGACCATTGGAATTTTAAGGTCAAGCTGTCTAGCTGCTTTCACTATTCCATTAGCTACCAAGTCGCAGCGGACGATTCCTCCAAAAATATTGACTAGGGCCGCTTTGACATCTTTGTCCGCTACCAAGATTTTAAAGGCGCTTTTAACTGCTTCTTCTGAAACTCCACCACCTACATCCAGAAAGTTTGCCGGCATTCCACCTGAATACATAATAATATCCATGGTTGCCATAGCTAATCCCGCTCCATTTACCATACAGCCGACATTTCCATCCAACTTGATGTAGTTAAGACCGAATTTGGAAGCCTCGACTTCAAGTTCATCTTCTTCGCTAAAATCCCGCATATTTTTTATTTCCGGATGGCGGGCTAAAGCATTATCATCGAAATTCATCTTGGCATCCAAAGCCAAAACTTTTCCTTGCTTGGTAATAAGCAGAGGATTGATCTCTGCCAGGGAAGCATCTGAGGATTCAAAAGCTTTATAAAGCATTAAAAGGAATTTAACTGCTTGTTTGAGTATATTTCCTTGTAACCCAAGTTTAAAGCCGAGATTTCTTGCTTGAAAGCCTCCAAAGCCGGTAGCGCTGTTGATGTATTCCTTAAATATTAGTTCCGGGGTTTCAGCAGCTACTTTCTCGATTTCCATGCCGCCTTCAGGGGAAGCCATGACTACAGGAGATTCAGTTGCACGGTCAATCACAATCCCAATATAAAGTTCTCTGTCTATATCCAGCGCTTCTTCAACAAGAACTCTTTTTACCAGCTTTCCTTCAGGTCCGGTCTGATGAGTAACAAGATTCATACCTAAAATCTCATCAGCGAGTTTTTCTGCTTCTTTAGGATTATTAGCTAATTTAACGCCGCCTCCTTTACCGCGGCCACCGGCATGAACCTGTGCTTTTACTACAACGCGAGGGCCTATTTTGCTTGCTATTTCCCTGGCTTGGCCAGGTGTTTCGGCGACTTCTCCTTTCGGTATAGGCACCCCGAATTTACTGAGAATATCTTTAGCTTGAAACTCATGAATTTTCATTTTATGTTTCCTTAATTTATAAAATTATTAGTCCGGATTATTTAAAGATGGGAATCCTCATTTAGAAGTAGACAGTCCCTTTATTATAAAGGGACTGTCTACCTTTTGGTGATTTGGCTTATGCACTCATATAATTCCTGTCCGCTTAATATTCTGATATGCAGTTATTTCTGATACTTTCTCTTGCCGTCCTCGTATAAATCTTCTCCGTACATGTCATTTATCACAATACAAGGAAAATCTTTTACTTTGACTTTGCGAATAGCTTCCGGGCCGAGTTCAGGGTAGGCAATGACTTCTGCTTCTTCAATACTCTGAGATATAAGGGCTCCTGCACCGCCTACTGCAGCAAGATAGACTCCTTTATATTTCTTTAGAGATTCCTTTACTTCTTTACTTCTGGCTCCTTTTCCGATAGTCCCTTTTAATCCGAGTTTATGTAAGGTAGGGGCAAACGAGTCCATTCTGTAGCTTGTTGTAGGGCCTGCAGAACCTATGACTTTGCCTGGGCGTGCCGGAGTCGGCCCTACATAATATATAAACTGTCCTTTGAGTTCAATTGGAAGGTCCTTTCCTTCCTTTATCAGGTCGAGCAGCTTTTTATGAGCAGAATCTCTTCCAGTATAAAGATATCCGCTTATAAAGATTGAATCTCCAGCCCGGAGCTTTCCAATAACCTCGTCTGTAACCGGAGTTGTTATATGATGTTCTGCCATTTTTTTATAGATCTAGAATGTCAATAACACTTCTGACAGCAGCTTCTGATTTTTTAATGGCTTCTTTCTCAGCGTCGTTTAGATCGATCTCGATGATCTCTTCCAATCCATTAGCGCCTAGTTTTACAGGAGATCCAAAGTATATGCCATTTATTCCATATTCACCTTCGAGGTAGGCTGCGCAGGGAAGGATCTTTTTCTTATCTTTGACAATTGATTCGACCATTTCGGTAACAGCCATTGCAGGTGCATAATAAGCGCTTCCGGTTTTCAGGTATTTTACGATCTCACCGCCGCCTTTAGCAGTTCTTTCTATGATGGCATTGAGTTTATCTTCTGGAATGAAGTGGGAAATAGGGATTCCGGAAACAGTCGTATAACGAACAATAGGAACCATAGTGTCTCCGTGGCCGCCTAAAACAAGTGCTTGGATGTTTTCTACAGAAACTCCGATTTCCATTGCGATGAATGCTCTAAAGCGGGTCGTATCCAGGATGCCAGCCATTCCAAAAACACGGTGTTTGGGAAAACCGCTGACTTTATAGGCTGTATAAGCCATAGCGTCAAGCGGATTAGAGACTATGATAAGAATTGCATTTGGCGAGTGTTTTACAACATTTTCAGTGACAGGTTTGACTATGTTGAAATTAGCATCGACAAGTTCATCCCGGCTCATGCCTGGTTTTCTGGGTTTTCCGGCAGTGATGACTACGATATCTGAATTTGCAGTATCTTCATAAGAGTTTGTGCCATAGATCTTGGAATCAAATTTTCCAACCGGACCTGCTTCACGCATATCCAAACCCTTACCGATAGGCATGTCTTCAATCACATCCAAAAGCACAACTTCATTGGCCAGTTCTTTTTCGGCGATTTTAAAAGCTGTTGTTTCACCGACATGTCCGGCTCCAATTACTGAAATCTTACTCATTTTAGTTCCTCCAAAAAAGTATTTTAATTATTAATATTACCCAGAACAAAGGGTATTACCTTTATTCTGCAGGCATTATTATCAAGTTTATGCAGTAAAATTTTTCCAGCGTTCCTCCAGTTTGGGATCCAGGATAGTTTCCATGAGATATTCTGCATATTCTGCTCCTGTGCAACCCGTGTCTCGTCCTGTTATGACCAATTTTTTCTCGTAGTTTCCACAGATATCCATTGCCATTTCAAGTTTTTTTGCTCTTTCCGGGTAACCGATATGATCTATAAGTAGGGATGCGCCTTTTATCATGCTGCAAGGGTCAGCAAATTTTGCGCGGCCTTCTTTTACCATACGTGGTGCTGAGCCATGAATAGCTTCAAACATGGCATAGCGCTTGCCGATATTGGCACTGCCTGCAGTCCCGACTCCGCCTTGAAATTCGGCAGCTTCATCAGTAAGGATATCTCCATATAGATTGGGAAGGACCATGACTTTAAACTGGGTTCTGCGCTTTGGATCTATAAGTTTCGCAGTCATAATGTCTATATACCAGTCATCACATTCGATTTCCGGGTATTCCTTGGCGATCCGGTATCCAGTATCCAGAAATAAACCATCCGAAGTCTTTACAACATTTGCTTTAGTGACAATTGTGACTTTATTGATGTTGTTCTTTTTTGCATATTCAAAGGCAAGGCGGACGATCCTCTCAGCTCCTTGCTTTGTGATAACCTTAAAATCAATAGCAAGGTCATGGGTTACATTGATCCCCTTGCTTCCCATAATGTAAGCACCTTCGGTGTTTTCCCGAAAGAACATCCAGTCGATGCCTTGCTTAGGTACACGGACAGGTCTGACATTGGCAAAAAGGTCTAGATAACGCCGCATTGAAACATTACAGCTTTCAATGTTTGGCCAGGGGTCGCCTTTTCTGGGAGTAGTAGTCGGGCCTTTAAGAGTTACGTGGCACTGTTTGATTTCTTCCAGAACATCATCCGGGATAGATTTCATTTGTTCTGAACGGTTTTCAATTGTCAATCCTTGGATATCTTTGATTTCGATCTTGCCGCTTTCTATTTCTTCCTTCAGGAGAAAGACTAAGATCTTTTTTGCTTCTTCAGCAATAAAGGGACCGATTCCATCCCCACCAAGAATTCCGATTTTAATAGGCTCAACTTTAGTGTAATCAACCCAGTCCTGGGGTTTTTTCATCAATTCAACACGTTTAAGTTGTTCTTCAACTATTTTGCCAAAGTGTTCTTTGGCTTTTGTTGTAGGGGTATTATCCATATTAATGCCTCCAGCTAAATTATAAGAAAAGAAGTTTATAATTTTTTCGTAATAAAATCAACTTTCAATTCTAAATTCACTATTTCCATTTACTTAGTATTGAGACTGTTATATTATTTTAAGATTGAGTAAAAAAATAGGGAAAATATTATGTTAGAAGAATATTTTAAACATGAAAAAGAGAGAAAAAAACTGGGCATACCTCCTTTACCTTTAAATCCTGATACAACCCAGAGAGTATGCAAACTGCTGGAAGAACCTCCTGAAGGAAAAGATAAAATATTACTTCATCTGCTAGAGAATAGAGTAGCTCCTGGAGTTGATCCGGCAGCGAAAGTTAAAGCAGCTTGGCTGGATGATATTGCTAAAGGAATAATTTCTTCCCCAGTAATATTAAAAAAAGATGCGGTACAACTGTTGGGAACAATGCTGGGTGGCTATAATATCGAGCCTTTGATATTACTTTTAGAATGTGATGAACTTGCTTCTGATGCGGTGAATGCTCTTAAAGATACAATTCTTGTCTACAGTGCGTTTGATAAAATTGTTGAAAAAGCGAGAGAAAATGAGCATGCCCGTAATATCCTGACATCCTGGGCAGAGGGAGAGTGGTTTCTGTCACGCCCTGAATTTCCCAAGGAAATGAGGCTTAAAGTATATAAGGTTAATGGAGAGCTCAATACGGATGATTTTTCTCCGGCAAAACATGCATGGAGCCGCCCGGATATTCCTTTACATGCACTTTCTATGGGAGGCACAAGCTTTCCTGACGGTAAGGAGAATATAAAGAAATTCCGGGATGATGGGCATAAAGTTGTTTTTGTAGGAGATGTTGTGGGAACAGGCTCTTCACGAAAATCTGCTACTAATTCATTGTTATGGCATATAGGAGAGGATATCCCATTTATTCCAAATAAAAGAAGGGAAGGTATCGTTTTAGGCGGTTTGATCGCGCCCATATTTTTTAACACGGTCGAGGACTCAGGCGGGCTTCCGATTATGTGTGATGTGTCTGGAATGAAAACCGGTGATTTGATCAAGCTGAATATAAATAAAAGGACCATTACAAATGATAAGGGAGATATCCTTACAGAATTTGAATCAAAACCTTCGACTATTATGGATGAATATAGGGCAGGGGGAAGGCTTTTCTTGATAGTTGGGCGCACTTTAACTAACCAGGCCAGAGATGTACTTGGCTTGCCTGAGGCTGTTTTTTTTGAATCTGCAAAAAATCCTGTACCCAAGGAAAAACAGGGATATTCTTTGGCTCAGAAGATTGTTGGAAGAGCCTGTGGAAAAGATGGAATTCTTCCTGGCACAGCCTGTGAGCCTAAGATGACTACAGTCGGTTCTCAAGATACAACTGGACCCATGACTGCGGATGAATTAAAAGAACTGGCTTGCCTCGAATTTCAATCCGGCCTCTTTATGCAGTCATTTTGCCATACGGCTGCCTATCCTAAAGTAACTGATGTTGAGATGCACAGCTCTCTGGCAAAATTTGTTGTAGAAAGAAAAGGAGTTGCCCTAAGGCCGGGAGACGGCGTGATCCATTCCTGGTTGAACCGGCTGTTGCTGCCGGATACTATGGGCACTGCTGGTGATTCCCATACCCGCTTTCCTCTTGGGTTGAGTTTTCCTGCTGGTTCAGGCTTGGTTGCTTTTGCCGGAGCTTTAGGATTTATGCCGCTTGACATGCCGGAATCTGTATTGGTGAAATTCAAAGGGGAGTTTAATCCTGGGATCACCCTGAGGGATGCAGTCAATGCCATTCCTTATTTTGCAATTAAACAAGGACTATTGACTGTAAAAAAAGAAGGGAAGAAGAATATTTTTAACGGGCGAATTGTAGAGATGGAAGGATTGTCTGAGATAACAGTCGATCAGGCGTATGAATTAACGGATGCAACTGCTGAGAGGTCAGCTGCCGGAGGGACAATTGCTCTGAGTATAACCAGTATAGCTGATTTCCTGAAAAGTAATATTGCTTTGATGAAGAAAATGATCGGAGATGGGATTAAGGATGCGGATACTCTAAAACATAGAATATCAGCATGTGAGAAATGGATAGAAAGTCCTTCCCTGCTAAGAAGGGATAAAAATGTCGAATATGCTGCTGTGCTTGAGATAGACCTGGCGGATATTAAGGAGCCTATCCTTGCTTGTCCGAATGACCCGGATGATGTCAAATTGTTATCTGAAGTAGCAGGAGAAAAAATTGATGAAATATTTATTGGGTCCTGTATGACGAATATTGGTCATTTCCGGGCTGCAGGTAAGATATTTGCGGGTGCTGGGTATTTGAAAACCAGAGTATGGCTTACCCCTCCTACCAAAATGGATAGAGCTCAGTTGAAAAAGGAAGGATATTATTCGATCTATTCGAGTATAGGAGCCCGTACTGAAATCCCTGGTTGCTCCCTTTGTATGGGAAATCAAGCAAGAGTAAGACCTGGGTCTACCATTATTTCGACATCCACCCGTAATTTTGATGACCGTATGGGTGATGGAGCTCAGGTTTTCCTTGGTTCAGCAGAGCTGGCAGCTATTACAGCTCTGGAAGGAAAGCTTCCTACCCTAGATGAATATTATGCTGTTTACAAAGAAAAGATCCAACCTCACATAGAAAAGATCTACCGATATCTGGAGTTCAATAAGATGAAAGATCTACGCTTGGAATACGAGAGGATGGATTGACCAATTTTGTTCTCTATGACATGGTATGGACACGGGTAAGTCCCTTCGAAAGGCAGGGATTTCCCCCAGCGTGTGAAATCCCTTCCTAGTCCTCGCAACGCTCTCCTCGAGATTCTCTCGAAGAACCATGCCCGCGTTGCTCCGGATGGCTTTCTCCGGGATTTACACGTGTCCATTTCTTGCAAATTATGTAAGTTCAAAAAAATTAGGGGATTTTCTTGAAGCTCTATTCTATAAGGAAACTTGGCTGGACAATAGGGGAGTTCATTACGTACAAGAGTTCCCCCAGAAATTTCGCTTATTTTTATTTAAACATAAGCTTTTCAGTAATTTATATTTAATAATAAGTGGAAATCATTTTTTGACATAAGAGTGGTAAAAAGAATCAGATTAATTGATTAAGAAAACCGTGAGCAAGGATGAGCGGGCATGGTTCTTCTCCTAAGGAGAAGAGAGCGAAGACTGTATCCGAGCGGATTTTTCACGCTGGGGAAAATTCGCGTGTTTTCGGATCAACTGACCTGATTCTTGCTTAAAGCTCAGAAGCTAAAAAAAATGGGGGATCTCCTGTTGATTACATACACTTGATAAAGTGGATAATATTTGATAGATTAGCAGAGTATTTAAACAGAATTTGCAAGAGAATGGCAAAAAAGAAAATTCGGATATTGATAGCAAAACCAGGTCTTGATGGGCATGACCGGGGTGCAAAGATCATTTGTAGAGCTTTACGGGATGCAGGGTTTGAAGTCATCTATACTGGATTAAGAAGAACTCCTGAGGAAATTGTAAACACAGCCGTTCACGAAGATGTAGATGTGATCGGCTTAAGTTTGCTATCCGGAGCTCATAATATTCTTTTTCCAAAAATACTTAAAATGTTGAAAGACTGTGATGCAGGGGATATTAAGGTAATCGCCGGAGGGATTATACCTGAGGAAGACTTTAATAGATTAAAGGCTGATGGAATAGCTGAAATATTTTTACCGGGCGCCGCTACTGAAGAAATAGTGAATTGGATTAAAGCAACTGTAAAATAATTTCCTTGACATCGGTTTTTTATTTTGTTAAGCAAGAGGAAGAATTTATGAAAGAAAAATATTTGTCTTTAATAATAATCCCTCACAAACAGGGAAATCAACGCATTTTTTCTATTTCAAAAAAAACTTTAAAAACATTATCAATAATAATTCCTTCTGTTTGTATTATCCTGGGAGTTTTTTGTGTTGATTATTTGGCAATGAACAAAACGAGACAGAAATATAAAGATTTAAAAACTGAATACATTAAACAAAAAGAAACTATTGCTCAATACAGAGATTCCATTTCCGGGCTGAAAGCTTATATCGGGGAATTTGAACAATACCGAAAGAAATTGAATGTTATTGCTGGCCTGAAATCACCAGATAAATTAGAAGGAGAGCCGGGAGTTGGAGGGCCAGGCAACGGTCAAGAAATAATTAGCCCTGAACTGAACCAGGACTTAAGTGAATTGCAGGATATTACAGATAAAGCTAAAGGTATCAGTGCGAATTTTAATACCTTAATGGATCATTATGAGAGTCAGAAGGCAGTACTGGACAATACTCCCAGTATAATGCCAACACAGGGATATTGGGCATCTCCTTATGGATGGCGGAATGATCCATTCACCGGGCAAAGAGCCTTTCATCCAGGAGTTGACATTGCTACACAAAAGGGAAATCCTGTTTTAGCAACAGCAGATGGTATTATAATATCTACAAAAAATGAGAAGAGAGGCGGGAAAACAATAAAAATAAGTCATACAAAAACAGGATATATTACTGTTTACTGTCATCTGGACAAATTCTTAGTCAAGCAAGGACAGAGAATCATGCGGGGAGATATTATTGGCCTTGTCGGAAACACAGGGAGAACTCGCAGCCCTCATGTGCACTATGAAGTAAGAATCAATGGAAAAAAATTAAATCCCTGGTATTATATATTAGACAATTAACCTAGACTATTCATAAAAATTGCCGCTGCTTGTTCAAAAAAAAAAAACAATACTATATTTTATAAGCGGCACTTTTTACCCTACGGGCGAGCCGATCTCACCACATCTACTTTGTTGCAGCGGATTCGCAGTGAAGGACCACAGCTTCATCCCCTGCGCCTTGTATCTGCGGCAACCTCGACTCGTGAATAATCCAGGTTAGATTCTCACCAGATTTTTATTTTTTTTGAATAGCTTAGTCTAAGAGCTGGCGTGGATACTGGTAAATCCCGGAGAAAGCCATCCGGAACAACGCGGGCATGGTTCCTCGAGAGAATCTCGAGGAGAGCGTTGTGAGGACAGGAAGGGATTTCCCCGCTGGGGGAAATCGCTGTCTTTCGAAGGGACTTACCTGTGTCTATCCTTTACAACTTATGTGAGTTTAAAAAATCGTGAATAATTCAGGTTAACTAAATATATCCCCAGTTTGCAGTTTAGCTCCTAAAGAATAAGCGTAAGCAGACATTTCTTTTTTATTTTCAGGCTGGAGTTCTTCGATTAAGTAGGAATTAGAATCTCCACAGCATACTTTTATCCCCATTCTATTTATTTCAATAATTTCTCCAGGTTGATAATTCAGTCCTGACTTTTTGTCAAATGGTTTCCCCTTGATTATTTTAAGCCGTTTATCTTGTAGGAATGTGAAAGTAGATGGCCAGGAGTAAAATGCTCTATACTGCCTGTGAATCGAAATACCACTGTTCTCCCAACAGATTCTTCCCATTTGTTTTTTAATAAGAGGAGCATATGTGGCTTTGGAATGATCTTGGGGCCAGAGTTTTAAGACGGGGATCTTGTTTATAGTTGTGATGAGCAGTTCGGCTCCGATATGAGCAAGACGGGATTCAAGTTCAGCGGCATTTTCATCAGCTTGAATGGGGACTTCTTTTTGAGAATAAACTGGGCCTTCATCCATGTTTTTGTTGAGTTCAAAGATGGAAACACCGGTTTTTTCTTCTCCTTTCAAAATTGCCCATTGAACTGGGGATGCTCCTCTGTATTTGGGAAGAAGAGAAAAATGGAGATTAATAGAGTTATATTTCGGCAGATAAATAATCGAAGAGGGTATGAACTGGCCATAGGACACTATGACATTAAGATCAGGCTTGATTTCTTTGAGTTTTTCCAGTACTTCTGGATTTTTCCTGATTTTATGGGGCTGTAGAATGGGAGTATTATTTTCAAGGGCGTATTTTTTTAAAGGATTCTGGGTAATTTTCTTACCTCTTCCTGCTTTTCTGTCTGGCTGAGTAATAATGAGTTCAACGGCTAGGCCGACGCTTGATAATAATTGGAAGGAATGTAATGATGATTGGGAGCTTCCGAAAAATACAATTTTCATAAGGTCTCTTCTTTTTATAGACGTTTTTTTAGTTTCTTTTTTATCAGGTTTTTCTTTAGGGGGGAAAGATGGTCAATAAATAAAATTCCGTTGATATGATCTACTTCATGACATAAAACCCGGGCCAGAAGCCCTTCAGCTGAAATCTCCAGTTCTTTTTCATTTAGGTCATACCCTTTCAACACAATTTGTGCAGGGCGGTTGACATTTTCGTTTATCTCAGGGACAGAAAGACATCCTTCTTCCATAACCTTATTTCCTTCACGAAAAGTAATTTCAGGATTGATCAGCACCAGGAGGTCTTCTTTCTTTTCTCCAACGGAAAGGTCAGCTGTTATCAGCTTAATGCTCTGGTTTATCTGAGGAGCTGCCAGGCCTATTCCGGGAGATGAATGCATGGTATAAACCATGTTAGCGGCGATATTTTTTATATCTTCTGTAATATTCTTTATTTCTTGAGCTTTTTGTTTTAGAACCGGATGTCCATAAGTAATAATTTCCAGCAAGGTTGAGTCTTTCTTCATCATTAAGTACACCTGTCATTATTATAAAGCAATTTTTATACTAACTCAATTTTAGGAAGCCATTCCTTTCTAAAGCCTTAAGAAATGTTGCTATTCTGTCGTATAAAGGTTCCACTTTATCTCCGAATCTTTCTTTTTGTAGTTCAGCGATTTTCTTGACAGTGTGAGAGCCATTGCAATTTTTCCAGAAGAAACTTCCTATATCATCTAATGTGATTTTATAGTAAGGCCTTTTCATACGTGACAGTATATATTTTACAAACAGCGGATTCTTTAATTTAGGTTCAAATAGTATGACCTGTCCTTCACTGTCCTGCTCCCACTTTATATTGTGAACCGGTATTATATCGAGTAGGTTAAGCAAGGAATTATTGCTCACGAAAACCTCCTCGTGATAAGTTTGTAACATATATATCTTTATGGCTTGTTTCTTGTCAAGGGAAAATAGAAAAATCAATTTAAAGGGTTTTTTTAATTGCGTGATTGTTAAATTTATGATAAAAATTAGGGGTATTTATTATTAAGGTAGAAATGAGTTTATTTAAATGGGTAAAAGAAAAACTATTTTGCGACTTGGCAATCGACTTGGGTACGGCCAATACTCTTGTTTTTTTGAGGGGTAAAGGGATTATAGTCCAGGAACCTTCGGTAGTTGTAATAAATAAGCAAACTGGGAAAGTTGAGGCTGTTGGGAAAGAGGCAAAGGAGATGCTTGGTAAAACTCCCAAAAGTGTTGTTTCTATTAAACCTATGCGTGACGGAGTTATTGCAGATTTTGAGATTGCCGAGAAAATGTTGGATTATTTTATAAAAAAATCAACAAACAACCGGAATTTTATCCTCAGACCAAGGATTGTTATTGGAATTCCTAGTGGAATAACTCAAGTTGAACGCCGAGCAGTCAAAGATGTAGCTATGCGTGCGAAAGCTTCTGAGGTATATTTAGTCGAGCAACCTATGTCTGCTTCTATAGGAGCAGATCTCCCCATTTCTGAACCGACTGGAAATATGATTGTCGATATTGGAGGTGGAACAACAGATATTGCTATTATCTCACTAACCGGAATTGTCTTTAATCATTCCATTCGAATTGCCGGAAATGAGATGGATGATTCTATTATCCAGCATGTTAAGAAAAAATATAATCTGCTTATCGGAGAAAAAACTGCGGAGCATATCAAAATATTGATCGGTTCAGCCTATCCTTTGGATGAACCAATGACGATGGAGATCAAAGGAAGAGATTTGAGGGAAGGTATTCCCAAGACTGTTGTTGTTGATGATCAAGAAATCAGAGAAGCACTTGAGGATGTTGTGGGTTCCATTATCAATGCTATCAGAATAGCTTTAGAAAAAATCCCTCCTGAGCTATCTGCAGATATAATAGACCGTGGTATAATTTTAACCGGTGGCGGATCTCTTGTTAAGAATATTGATAAACGAATTCGTGAGGAAACACAACTTCCAGTTTTCATTACCGAAGATCCTTTGACAACGGTTGCGCTGGGAGCAGGGAAAATGCTTGATGATTTAGAATTATTGAGGAAGATCTCTTTAATCTAATCAGTTGAAATATATTTTATGCCCTCTTTTCTGAAAAAGAAGAAAAATCTAACCATTCTTCTATCAATCGTATTTATCCAAATGATTTTAATCTCTATTCAGGCTCCTCTAGGTGAAGACGAGAGCTTCTTTAAGAAAATGCTGCTTTCAGTTTTTATTCCTGTACAGAATGGGGTTGCCTATTTTTTTCATGGTTCAAATAAATTTTGGAGAAATTATTTCTTCTTACACGGTATTCAAGTTAAATATAATTCGCTTCAAGAAAAAAATTTTCTACTAAAACATGAAAATGATATTCTTAGAAAAGCATTAAAAAAATATCAAGGTGAAAAAGAAGTCGAAGAGATTTTCATGCAGGCACATAAAAAAATAATTGCTGCTCGTATAATCGGCTTAGATGCCGGAAATATTTTTAAATCGATAAATATAAATAAAGGATCTGCTGATGGTGTAAAGAAAAACATGGTCGTCCTTGACTTAAGTGGTAACCTGGTAGGACGGATTGTTACAGTAACATTAAGGGGAGCAAGAATTCAATTGTTGACAGATAATGATGCTGGAATCAGTGTTACCTCTGAAGAGAATAAATCTATCGGAGTTCTTTCCGGAAGTGGGAGTGGCCTTTGCCAGGTGAATTATATTTTAAATACGAACAAAGACCTGGATATAGGGAATATTATAATTACTACTGGTTATGATGAAATTTACCCTCCGGAGATAAGAGTGGGGGAGATAATATCGATTGAGAACCTTCCGTCACTTTTTAAAACGATCATTGTCAAGCCATATTTTGACCTTAGTCATTCTAACCGCCTGGCTGTGATCGGAGTTACTGCTGCGGAATTTTACTAACAATGAGAGATTTTTTATTTAGCGGCTTAGTTATTTTTATTGCTGTTGTGTTATATTTATTTCTTCAGAATGTTTCCTTTTTGTTTCCTTTTTTGTTGAATGTATTCAGCATTGTAGTGATTTATTTTGCAGTTGAGAAGGGAGAAGTTTTTGGTGCTTTTACAGGAATGGCTTGTGGGCTTATTCAGGATTCATTTTGCCTGGGAGTGTTTGGTGTCGCTGGTATTGCAAAAACATTACTTGGTTATTTTACCGGATTAATTTCAAAAAAAATAAATGTTGCTCCTTTTTCCAGAAATGTTCTATTTAATATAATAATGTTGATCTTTGAATTACTCGTATGGGTATTTATATATACTCTGATCATTGGTGAGAAACTTTATACTGCAAATGGTTTACTGTTTCTGCAGCCGTTTTGTACAGCTTTGGGGGCGAGTTTTACAATAGTTCTGGTCAGGAAGATTAGGAAAAGGAAGTCGAAATATATAAGATGAAAAATAAGATATACGAGGACCTTTCTCTGATACGCAGCCGGGCAAAATTAACTTTTATTTTTATTGAGATACTATTAATAGTAATAATTCTTTTTTTCTGGAAAATACAGATTCTTGACCATAAGAAATACTGGGAAAAGTCTGAGTCAAATCGCATTAGAGAAATTGTTCAGTTGCCCCAGCGTGGCCTTATTCTGGATAGAAAAAATCGAATAATTGCAAAAAATGAAGCTTCCTTCAAAGTTTCAATAATAAGGGAAAACAGTAATGACATTAAAGAGTCTTATCGGAGAATATCTAGTATTTTGGATTTGGATGTGGAGGAAATAGGGAGACGTGTTAATAAGTATAAATCTATCCCTGATTTTTTGCCAATTGTAATTAAGGATGGCCTTACAAAAAAGGAAGTATCTATATTTGAAAGTAGGAAAATAGAATTTCCGGAATTTGTTATTCAGGCTGAGCCAAAAAGAGATTATCCCAATAAGATATGCGCATCCCATGTTGTAGGCTATTTACAGGAAATATCACTGGAGGAAATCAAGAGCGGAAAATACTCGCGGAGACGTATAGGCGAGTTGGTTGGAAAAACAGGAATTGAGAAAGAGTATGAATCCATTTTAGCAGGGAAAGAGGGGCTTGTACGTGAAGTAGTGGACAGTCTGGGGAGAAGAAAAGGAGAAATTTCGCATATCGCTCCAAAAAAAGGGAGAGATCTCAATTTGACTGTTGATCTAATCCTTCAGAAAAAAGCTGAAAAACTTTTGCAGGGAAAAGAAGGCGCTATTGTAGCCCTAAAGGCAAAAACCGGGGAGATCCTTGTATTGGCAAGCTATCCCAGTTTTGACCCGAATAAGTTTATAAACCGTTTTTCTCCTGAGGAATGGATCGAATTGGCCGATAGCCAGGAATACCCATTACAAAACCGTGCTATTAGAGGGCTGTATTCTCCTGGATCTATTTTTAAACTTGTTATGGCAGTGGGAGCGCTGGATTCTAATATTGTTAATGACCGCACTTCTTACTTCTGTCGAGGCTCGATAATAATCTATGGCCATCTTTTTTCTTGCTGGTTTAAGCCAGGACACGGATCTGTTGATCTATACAACGGGATAAAAAAATCCTGTAATGTATATTTTTATCAACTTGGGAAAAAAATGGGGATAGAAAAAATCTCACATTATGCAAAAATACTTGGTTTAGGAGAAAAAACCGGAATAGATCTTTCTGGTGAAAAGGGGGGTCTAGTTCCCGATCCGGAGTGGAAAAGAGAAACCAGGAATCTTCCTTGGTATCCGGGAGAAACTATTTCTGTAGCGATTGGGCAGGGTCCTCTTCAGGTTACTCCCTTGCAGATTGCCGCTCAAACAGCTCTTATAGCTAATAGAGGGAAAAAAGTCAGACCTTACCTTCTTTTAGATAAAACAAGGGAGTTGAGTTTTTCATCAGTGGCTATTAAGGCAGAATATTTTGAAAAAGTCGTTCTTGGGATGTGGATGGCAGTTAATGAAACAGGAGGGACTGCCATAGCTGCCCGTGTATCCGAATTTGAGGTTTGCGGGAAGACAGGATCAACCCAGGTTATCAGTAAGGAAACTGCCAAAAAATTAGCAGAGACTAAAAAAATCGAAATAAAAACACATTCTTGGTTTTCAGGTTTTGCTCCCCGAAATGATCCGGAAATTGTTGTGACAGTAATTGTTGAATATGGGGGGGGAGGAGCAGTTACAGCTGCGCCGATAGCTCGAGAGATCTTTAAATTATACAGAGAAAACTATGCTAAGTAGGTCACATCTGGTTAATATTGACTGGTTTTTAATTGGTCTGCTGTTGTTGAATTCAATAATAGGGGCAGTAGCGATTTACAGCAGCTCTCATTACCTTCCGGGGAATTATTTTATCAAGCAGATGTCCTGGATCTTAGTGAGTATTATTATCCTTTTTGTTTTGTTGCTGATAGATTATAACTTTTTAATTTCCTATGCTTTATTTTTTTATGGTATATGTATTGTTTTCCTGGTAGGTATTTTATTTTTTGGAAAGCTGATAGCAGGGACTAAAAGCTGGATTAAAATGCCTTTTTTTCAAATCCAGCCCTCTGAAATCATGAAAATTGCCATTATTCTTATGCTGGCCCGAATTTTTGCTGAATTTAAACAGAGTCATTTGCCCTGGAGGACTGGATTATTAAGCTGTGTGGTGGTATTTGTACCATTTTTGTTGGTTGCATTACAACCTGACCTTGGAACAGCTCTTACTTATATACCCATATTTATTGGAGTTATTATTCTTGCGGGAATCAATAAAAAAATATTAATATTACTTTTAATATGCGTTTTGATCCTTGGTTTTACTGGCTGGAAATTTGTTATGAAAGATTATCAGAAGCAAAGGATTTTAACTCTATTATTTCCGCAAGAAGACCCACTTGGTTCCGGATACCATATCCTCCAGTCGAAAATCGCTATTGGTTCAGGTGGATTGTTAGGAAAGGGGTATAAAAAGGGAACTCAAAGCCAATTAAGATTCCTGCCGGCAAGACACACAGATTTTATTTTTTCAGTTATAGGTGAAGAATTAGGATTTGCTGGTGTTTTTTTTGCGATCTTAATATATTTTTTGTTCTTATCCAGGTTATTTAAATCCTTATTAGACTCCCGTGATAGGGTAGGAGTATATATTATTTTTATGGTTTTTATGATGATCATTGGCCAGTTCTTGATAAATATTATGATGACGATTGGGCTTTTTCCGGTCGCAGGGATACCATTACCTTTATTGAGCTATGGAGGATCATCTTTGCTGACGAATTTTATTGCTGTATCTCTAGTTTTGAATATAAAGATGAGGCGGTTTGCGAATGTTTGAATCATAATCCAGTTAAAAAAAGGTTAAAGCGGGATTATAGATTTGGGATGAGGGATTAAGTAAAAGCCTTACTGCTAGATGACTAAAGAAGCTGGAGGACAGAATGACTCTTTAACCTGGATTATTCATAAAAAATGTCGATATGCATGATAGATCTTTTATGAATAGTTCAGGTTAATAAGGAATCTATATTTATGTATAATGCAGATGAATGGGATGAAATACTAAGACATGTCCAGAAGCCAGGTCGTTATATTGGAGGGGAGTGGAACGAGATAAAGAAAGATCCAGGCAGTGTGAAGACTAAGGTAGCTCTTGCTTTTCCTGACCTTTATGAAGTGGGGATGTCCTATCTCGGACAAAAGATCCTATATCACATTTTAAATGCTAACGATTCTATCCTGGCGGAACGGGTATTTACCCCCTGGATCGATTGTGAAAAGGAATTAAAAAAGAGAACAATGACTTTATGTTCTCTTGAAAGTAAGATACCTATTTGCGCATTTGATATAATAGGTTTCTCTCTTTTATATGAGCTGAATTATTCAAATATATTAACTATCCTTGATACAGGGAAGATACCGTTTCTTTCGTCAGATAGAAGCCTTAAATATCCTTTAGTTATTGCTGGGGGCCCAGCTGTTTTTAACCCAGAGCCAGTAGCAGATCTGTTTGATGCGTTTTTAATCGGAGATGGTGAAGAAGCTTTTTTGGAGATCATTAAGATATTCGAAGAATTTAAGGGTAAAATCAAAAAAAAGAGACAGCTGTTGTATGAATTGTCAGGGATCAAAGGGGTTTATGTTCCTTCATTATATAAACCTTACAGACCTGCCGGTTCTTTTCTGCAGGCTGTGAAGCCGGAAGGAAATGCTCCCTCTCTAATAAAAAAGAGATGTTTTTTCCCTTTAACTAAAGCTTCGTATCCGGAAAAAATAGTAGTTCCAAATATAAAAGTAATTTTTGAAAGGGTTGCGGTTGAAGCAGTGCGGGGATGCCCTCAGAATTGCCGTTTTTGTCAGGCAAGAACACTTTATTTCCCGGATAGAATGAGAGAGCCTGGAAATGTTTATAACAAAGTTTTAGACAGTCTCCGGGATACTGGATATGAGGATGCTTCGCTGGCTGCCCTCTCTATAGGGGATTACCCATATCTTGAAGAAGTTATGAAGTGTCTGATGGAAAAGCTGGAGGAAAATAAAATCTCTCTTTCTCTTTCATCTTTGAGACCGGAGAAATTAACTTCAGAAGTAGTGGAAAACATCCTTAAAGTCAGAAAAACAGGATTTACTATTGTTCCAGAAGCCGGTACAGAAAGGCTGCGGCGAGTCATAAATAAACATCTGAAGGACAGTGATATTTGGAAAGCTGCTGAGAATGCATTCTCTCATGGCTGGGAAAAAATAAAGCTTTATTTTATGGTCGGCCTACCTACAGAAAAAGAGGAAGACTTATATGGAATAGTTAACACAGTAAAGGAGATTATCAGGATTGGGTACAGAATAATGAAGAGGCCTCCTAAGATCAACCTCAGTGTAGCTTCCTTTATCCCTAAATCGCATACTTCTTTCCAATGGATAGGGATGGAAAATGAAAAAGACCTGTTAGCTAAACATCGATTCATAAAGTCAGAATTGAAAAAATATTCTTTTGTGAAGTTTAAAGAGCATCCTTTAAAAAATGCTATTCTCGAAGCTGTGTTTTCTAGAGGGGATAGAAGGCTTACACAGGTGTTGATTAAGGCGTGGAAAGAAGGAACTCGCTTTGACGGCTGGAACGAGCAGTTTGATATATTGGCCTGGGAGCGGGCTTTTGAATCTGAAGGATTAGATTTCAGCTGTTATCTTTCTAAAATAGAATTGGATGTTGACCTGCCCTGGGATCATATTGATGCTGGAATTAATAAAAGCCATTTGGCCAAAGAGCTAAAAAATGCTATGGATGAAAAAAATACGCCTGTATGCCAACAAAGCCGGTGCATAGAATGTGGTGGATGTTCGATCGGTTTATTAAAAGAAAAAAGCTTTGACAGAAAAATCCAAACATATGAACCATCAATATTATATTATGGAAAAAAATCTGAAAGAGAAATACGATACAGGCTGAAATATTCAAAAGAAGAAAAGGCCAGATATTTATCTCATGGTGATGTAAATAATGTGATTAAAAGGAGCTTTCGCAGAGCTTTGGTTCCGGTAAAGTTTACCAAGGGATTTCATCCTAAAATGGTTCTGGTTTTTGCACCCGCACTTCCTTTAGGTATGGCGGGAAAAAATGAAATACTGGAGTTCAAATCCGTATATGAATTTTCTGAGGATGAGTTTGTCTTGCATGTGAATGCTTTTGTTCCCTCGGGATTTAAAGTCATAGATCTTGAGAAGATAGAATTAAACCGACCATCGCTTAATGATGAAATAGAATATTTGGAATATTCGCTGGAAATTAGCCAAGACATAATTAAGACCATAATGCAGATAAATATCCAGAAGAAGGAGAACTATGATAGGACTGATTATTTTGAAATAATGGAAAGACAAATAAAGAACTATAATGCAATCCATAGGAATGAACTTATTAAGGAAATTAAAGTCGACAAGGCAGAAAATAAAGTTATTATTATTTTGAAATTTACTTATAATAAATTTATCAAGCCCCAGGATATGGCAAAGGAGATTTTTGGAATAGAAAATCCGGTATATTATATGGCAAGAGAGAGGATTATTTTAAAGCCGGGGAATAGAAAAAGCAGTAAAATGTGAAAATAGCCGGATTAGGGATTAGATAAAGCTGACGGTTTTCCCATTTTCCAATCTCCATTATCTAAGTAACATACATATCGACATTTTATATGACTAGTTCAGGTTAAGATCTGGCAGGATACATAGAATGTTAATTGAGAGTGCGCCAGATAAATCTGATTGTATGGATTAAGCGACATTGAAGATTTAGCCTTCTGATGAGTTTTTTCGAGGGAATCAGACCTAGTCGGACGTTGAGCATGTTTGACCCACGGACGGGGGGAGTTGCGCAGACGCCGAGAAAAACGAAGAGGAATGGCGTTAAAAATCTGAAGCGAGCGTATCCATACAAACATAATTATCTTTTACTCCGCTTGCTTTCGTATCAACTGACCTGATTCTTGCCTAATGCTCTAAAGCTTTGAAAAAATGGGGGAGCTCCTGTGAAGATTTTTCTTGACGGCGGCTAACCTTATTTATTACTATCAGAGCGGTTTAATTTAAATGCAAGGAGGAAAAAATTGATCGATTTTAGTTTGACAGAGGAACAAAAGGCGCTCCAGGAGATGGCCCACGAGTTTGCTGAAAAAGAAATGAGACCCCAAGCGGCCAAATATGATAAAGGGGAAGAATTTCCCTGGGATATTATGAAAAAGGCCTTTGAAGTGGGGCTTATAAGCTGTGAAATTCCTGAGGAATATGGAGGTGGAGGATTAAATCATTTGGACACAGTAATTCTTAGTGAGGAACTGGCTTGGGGTTGTGCTGGAATGTATACTACGATAATGGCCAGTTCTCTTGCATTTACTCCAATAATGATGTTTGGAAGTGATGAACAAAAGAAAAAATATTTAACTCCTTTTACAAAAGAAGCATCGTTAGCTGCTTTTTGTTTAACTGAAAGAGAAGCTGGTTCCGATGCTGGGTCACTTAAGACTAAAGCTGAAAAAGTGGGAAATGAATATATTATTAATGGTTCCAAGTGTTTTATTACGAATGGAGGAGTAGCTGAACTATATATTGTATTTGCTTTATCAACTCCTGAAAAAGGTACACGCGGTATGAGTGTTTTTATTGTTCCTAAAGATACACCGGGAATTACTGTAGGAAAGGAAGAAGATAAGATGGGACATAGAGCATCAAATACTGTTGAGTTGTTTTTTGAAGATGTAAAGGTACCCGCTGAAAACCTGCTGGGAAAGGAAGGCATGGGATTTTTGATTGCTTTGAAAACGCTGGATAAAACCCGGGCTCCGGTCGGAGCTGGTGGCTTAGGAGTAGCCAGAGCTGCGCTTGAATATGCTGTTGATTATTCAAGAACAAGGGTCCAATTTGGAAAACCTATTGCCTTGTTTCAGAAAATCGCATTTAAAATCGCTCAAACTGCAACTGAAATAAATGCGGCTCGCTTTCTGGTATGGAATGCAGCCTGGAGACTGGATAAAGGAATGAAAGTTGGGAAAGAATCTGCTATGGCCAAGTTTTTTGCCTCAGATGTAGCTATGAAAGCTACAAATGATATGCTGGAGATATTTGGCGGGTACGGGTATATGAAAGATTACCCCATGGAAAAGCTTATGCGGGATGCTAAGTTGCTTCAGATCTACGAGGGTACTAATGATATTCAGCGCTTGGTTGTCAGCCGTGAAGTGATTGGACCAATCAAGAAATAGGTTTGAAGTCAATGCTTACTTAGGTTGATGGCATTGGGTGCAATCGATATTTAGATCAGCGTGATAGTTTGATAAAAAAAAATCCAGATCTATATCGACTTGGTTTATTGAGTAGACAGAGATAATATCCAGAATATCTTCCTCAAGGCTTGTTATAGGGTGCTCAATGACTCTGCCTATTTCTTCTCCATCGATGAAGAAAATAAAAGTTGGGATTTTTTGAATATTTTTTCCTGATATATATGGCTCACGAGATTCCTTGTCTTTAGGTATTCCTGTGTATAAAGTCATGAAATAGGGATTGTCGACCATGTTCATAATCTTAAAATACTCACTGACATGTTGAGCGCTGTCATGGCACCAGGTCCCTAGAAAAATCTCAATATTGACTGGAATATCAAATGTTTGAAGACCATATATAATTTCTGGATCCGGTGAATAAGCTGTGACAGTTTTTTGCCATTCAGGGAACCTGTTAAGTATTTCTTCTTTTTCTATTTTCCCGCAGAAATCTTCTATACCATAGAATAAAGAGGAAACAAATACGGTTAGCAATAAAACAATAAATCCCCGCTTGCCCATATAAAATATCGCTTTATTACAGGGTCAGTGAGGCTAATTTTCTGTTTCTGTGAAGTATTCCGGGATGATTCCTGTAGTTTCTATTCCAGCTGATTTTGCCAAATCAATAACGTCTACAACATGGCCATAGGGGAGTTTAGCATCTGCCCGGATAAAGATTGTTTTGTCCTGGCGAACTTCATAGATAGCTCTTAATCTTCCTTCAAGCATATTGAGTTCGACTTGCTCCTGATTGATGTTAACGCTAAGATCTTTATTTAAGGTTAATACAATCAATCCTTGAGGAGTGGCCGAGGTGTCTTGGGTGGTCTCAGGAAGCTTGACGTCGATTCCTTTTTGAACCATAGGAGTGATGACCATAAAAATGATAATTAGAACTAATAAAATATCGCACAAAGGAACGACATTAGGTTCTGCTTCAGACATTGCTACCTCCTAATAACTTCATTTATCACTTTAGAATTGTAGACAAAAGTTCAATAATTGTCAATGTGTTAATTGATTTATTTCTTGGTTTTAAAATACAGAAAAGCAACTAGGCCAATAAATGCTGCTAATGCAATATATTCTCCCAAAAACCCCGGGTATACGATTCCCAGGCCTTCGGGTTTGGCTTTTTTAATGAAGGCATACAATGCTACCACTACCATACAAATGCCTTCACCAGCAATAAAGCCTGAACTGAGAAGTATGCCTTTCTCTGATTTTTTGGTTTTCAGTTCTTTATTTTTTCCGGCCTTTTTTTCTGTTAATAACCTGAGCATTCCACCCACATATATTGGAGTCATGGTTGAAAGAGGAAGATAAATTCCTACTGCCAAAGGCAGAGATGGAATTCTGAGAAGCTCAGATACTATGGCAAATGAACCCCCGATCATCACTAACCCCCAAGGAAGATCTCCGCCCAGTACGCCTTCAATAACAGTTTTCATCAGTACGGCTTGGGGAGCAGGGAGCGCTTCGGAGCCGAAGGTAAAGGTTTCTCCCAACAGCCATACTGCAGCTGCAATAGCAAAGGCAGAGGATATTACTCCAATAAGCTCTGCGCTTTGCTGTTTCTTGGGAGTGGCTCCGATAATATATCCTGCTTTCAAGTCTTGAGAAATGTCACCTGCTATAGAAGAACCGACACATACGACGGTTCCGACAGTGAGAGCTGTTGCCATTCCAATAGCATCGGTCCAGCCCATAGCCACGAATAAAAGGCTGGTGCCAAGAAGAGTGACGATCGTCATACCTGAAGTCGGGTTGGATGATACCCCTACCATTCCCACAATCCGTGATGAGACAGTAGCAAAACAGAAAGCGAAAAAGACAATACAAAGAGCAGCAATGCCGCGGATGAGCAGAGAGGCATCAATGCCTACAAGTTTTGGTATTAGTACTAAAAAAGCTGTAATTATGAGAACGCCTATTCCCAGGACAGTGATGGGTAGGTCGGTCTGGGTTCGTTTGTTATGGGATTGATGATTGTGATCCTTACCGAGCTGGATTTCTTTTATCCCTATTTTTAAAGAGTTGTACATAGTCGGTACTGATTTAAAAATAGTAATTATTCCAGCAACTGCGACCGCACCTGCTCCGATATACCTAATATAACGGTTCCATATCTGCTCAGCAGTCATTTGAGCAATGGGCAGGTCTATTTCAGGAAAAAGAGGCATGGATATGTTTTCTCCAAAATAAGCGATTAAAGGTATTATTCCCAGCCAGGAAAGGATCCCTCCTGCAACCATGATAGCTCCGATGCGGGGACCCAGAATAAATCCTACACCTAAGAGGGCAGGAGTCGGCTCCATGCCTAGTTTAGCTTTTTTTAATACAGGCAGCGAGAGGTGGATTTTTTCCGGCCAGAGATGAAAAAAACTGATCAGTGCTTTTAAAAAAGCGCCGATTCCCATTCCCAGGAATATATTTTTAGCTTTGGCACCTCCTTCTTCGGCGGAGATAAGAACCTGTGCTGCAGCAGTTCCTTCAGGATAAGGGAGAACTTCATGTTCTTTAACGATTAAAGCTTTTCGCAGCGGGATCATAAAGAGTACTCCCAATAATCCTCCGAGCATGGCAAGGGCTCCGATCTTTGCAATACTGGGGCTATAACCCCAGAGGAATAAGGCAGGGATTGTGAAAATTATTCCCGAAGCAAGAGAAGAACTTGCTGAACCGGTTGTCTGGGCAATATTGCATTCTAAAATAGAACTTTTCCCGATCAATGGGGCTAAAATCCTTAGAACAGCTACAGATATAACGGCTAAAGGAATTGCAGTTGAGATTGTGAGCCCTACTCTTAAGCCCAGATAAGCATTGGCAGCACCGAAAATAACCCCAAAGATGGCGCCTAGAATTATGGATTTAATACTTATATCTTTGTATGTGGTACTATCTGGAATGTAACTTTGGAATTCTGTCATTTATCTCTCCCAAATAATTTGAGGAAAGTCTATCATATAAAAAAGAAAATTTCTATAAAGAGACCGTCTGAAAACTTGAGCTTCTTAGAGCGAATTGTATGTTTGAAGAAGTTTATTAAAAAAAACTTTGACTCTATCTTCAAATTTTTCTTTTGAGAATGTCTGAGCTTTTTTTTGGGTAGATTCGCTAAGTTTTTGCAGAAGTTTTTGATCTCTGAGTAATTTAATTGAGTATTCTCCTAATTCAGCTTTAGTTTTAACTCGGAATCCATTTATGCCATTATCCACAATTTCTCTTGGTCCGCCTCCGTCATATACAATAGGTACAATTTTATTTTGCATGGCCTCCACAATAGTCATGCCGAAATGTTCAATTTCAGATGGATCATTGTGAGTCAATCCGCACAAATGCCAGAATAATGTCGATTCTTGGTATAATGATTTCAATTCTTGGAGGGAAACGTTGATTTTTAATTCAATATTGTTATCTGGGTTTTTACTAATAATTCCTTCTAACTTAGACAGATAGTGATTATTTGGATTGCTCCCACCAACAAGAATAAATTTCCAGTCTTTAAGAATTTTCGGATACATCTGATTTAACTTTTGAAATACTTCAATCATTTCCTGTTGTCTCTTTATTCCTTCAACTTCATACCTAGCTACAGAGAGAATAATTTTCTTCTTTTTGGATTTACTGGTATCAACCTTCATATCAGCAGGAGGGTATATATGTTGATGAGGAGATAATTTCCATCTTTTTTTAATCCATTCTGCTGTATAGCGGCTATTATAAATTATATATGTATATTGGCCGGCATAAAAATAGTATTTGGGCTTTCTTTCGGGAAAATGACAAACTATTATAGATATGTTTGATAACGGGTATACCATTTCATTCATGCTGTTGTTAACAAAAATGTCATAATTTCCGCTCTCTTTACTTATTAAGTGAAAAGGATTCTTGTCCTTTATGGAAATGATTCCCGGGTCAAGATGGGCATTATTTTTTTCTTCAAAGTAGGGGATTTTTATAATTTTGATCTTACACTTAAATAGGTCAAGATGATACCAACTCAAAAAATCTTTGTGCTGGACTTCTTTGTTGGCAATAATCGTAATATTGAATTGATTTTGAAGTATAGAGATCAAAGTCAAACCATATTTTTGGGCGCCGCCAATAAAATGAAAGGCATGGTCATAGATTGCCAAAGAAGGTTTTCGTAGTTTCAAAATTACCTCGGTTTGCAATAAATGATTGTATGCAACTTGAATTCCCTGTTCTGAAGAAATTTTATTAATTTCTCCAGAAAAATATGAAACAGCTTCAGAGGAACGGTTTATCTTTATATCCCTAATGATATTAATAATTCTCTTGTTATTCTTTTTGCTCATTTATTTACTCTATTTATCGGTCTGTTTTATTATATTTTTAAGCATTTTATTTTCAACTGAGCTATTCATAAAAAATGTCGATGTATCTACTATAACCTAGATTCGTGAATAATTCTGGTTATTTGGCCAATGATTGACAATTTTGTTTTTTTATTTTTAGGATTCAGATATCAGTTTTTTTTAATTTAATAATCATGATAGCCAAGCCCTTGTTAGAATCCGCGAATCTTTCTAGCATTTGACTTATTATTTCCTTATTCTGCCTTGAATTTTGAAATAAAACAAGGGGTTGTTGGTTTACATGTGTTTGTTTTTTAAAAATTTTATTGAGATAGATCTCAATAAGTTTCAATATGAATCGTTTTATTAGAACAATTGGTTTGCCAAGTATTTTTCTGTGGGAAGTGATGAATTTTAAATCAAACTCTAATTTAGGATATTTTTTAGAGAACCATTCTTGAATATATGATTCGAATTCCATTTCAGAGAGTTCCATTAAATCGACCCGAAATTCCTTATCGATATCTTTATTGATTAATTTTTCTATATCATAAATATCTTTTTTCCTTCTGAAAATATCATCCTTTAACCGCTGTATCTCTTTTGCAATTTTATCTTCCATTTCGGATATTTTTTAAAATGATGAAAATAAACCCTGTTCGATTGTTGAAGCCGGTGACTTATTTTCCTGCAGTTTTGATTTTATAGCTGATTTATCTTTATTTCAAGAAAAATATATGGTATGTAAGCATTTCCAAACCCGATATTGCCTATCTTGATATCGTGTATACTTTTTTGGTCAGCCCGGATTTGGAAATGCTTTCTTGTAGGATTGACACGAAATTGACAATCTTATCTCTTAGTATTAAATTGATGAGAAGTAATAGTGATGAGAATATTAGTAATATCCAACTTTTATCCCCCCCATCATCAAAGTGGATATGAGGTAGGTTGTCGAGAAATCGTTGAATCTCTGAAAGCTCGAGGCCACAATATTAGGGTCCTCACGAGTACCTATGGCATAGGAGAGCGAAGAATCGAGGGTCATGTGTACCGATGGCTTAGAGCTTGTTTAAGGGAGACTTTGGCGTGGCGGTCTGTTGTGATCAAAGAAGTCATCAATCAGACAGCATTCAAAGAACTTTGTTTAGATTTTCAGCCTGAGATAGTTTTTATATTTAATCTTTCAAACATTTCCATCTCGCTTGGCACGATGGCCCAGGAAATAGGGTTGCCTACTTGTTATTATATTTCTGATAATTGGTTTATCACAAAGGAAAAGGATCATTGGTATCAAATATGGTCAAATGGAAAAAGCGGCTCTGATGTGCTCCCGTATTTTAGCCGTAAATTTAAACTTCAAACTCCTTCGAAGCATTTAAACTTTAAAAACCTTATATTTACAAACAGAAACCTTAAGAATATTTCTGGGCAATTAAGTAAACTTGAAAACTATACTGCCATTATTCCCTGGGGAATTGACAATGATTATTTCTCCTACAAAGAATCCCAAGGGCAAAAGCCAAACCGCTTGCTTTATGTAGGAAAGATAAAACCAAATAAAAACCTCGATACAGCAATCAAAGCTCTTGGAATTTTAAAACGAGATTACGACTGCGATGATATGTCTTTAAATCTAGTTGGAAAAAAATCTTCAACAGATTATGTTTCTTATCTGCGGAATTTAGCAGAAAAATATGGAGTTTTGGAAAAAATTTACTTTTCCGACTTTAACTCACGTAAAAATATGAAGGATCTTTATCAAACACATGATATTTTTATTTTTACCTCTGTATGTGATGATTCTTCGAGTATTGCCATTTTAGAAGCCATGTCTTGTGGATTGCCTGTTGTCAGTTCAGCAATAGAAAGCCTATCGGATGTCCTTAAAGATGAATATGATGCCTTGGTTTTTCCCAAAGAGAATCCAAAACTTTGTGCAACACAAATCCTACGATTTGTTAAGGATCCCTTGTTTTTCAAATCAATACGCAGGAATGCCAGGAATACGATAGAAGAGAGATTCTGTCTGAGGAAATCCGCCATTTCCGTCGAAGAAGAATTGAAAAGAGTCCTGAAAAGAGAGAAAAGAGATCGCACCTTTATTGCTTTTAAGGAACGCTATCTAGAGGAGGGAACCTGCAAAACAGAAACAATTGATGAATGTGTTAGGCGGGCAAAAAAGTGGCTGAAATTTGGGAGATTGTTTTTATTGGAAAAAAAAATACTTAAACCGCGATTCTATATGCGGATATTGAAAAAAGTTGTAAAAAAAATTACCTCGTTGACCACTCTGCAAATTTTTTCTCTTTTATATAAAATTTTCCTTATGCTGGTCGGTCGGCGCAGTAATAGTTCCAAAATAAATGTAAAGAATCTCAAAAATATCTTGGTTATTCAAATGGTAGATATCGGAGATGTCATACTGTCAAGCCCATTTCTTCGGGAACTCAGAAGAAATATGCCATGTGCTCGGATCGTGCTTGTTGTCCAACCCAAAATGCTCAATTTAGTTGAAAAATGCCCTTATGTTGATGAAGTGCTCTTTTTTAATTGGCGTTCTATTAAAAATTATAAGACAGCATTTCATGGCCACATAGTGTGGTGGCTTCAAACTATTTTGCTTACTGTTCGAAGTCTTTGGAAGTATCATTTTGACCTTGCCATTTCACTTCATTGGAATAATGATCCAAACCTTGCAGCTTCAATTATACTTATGTTTACCAGTGGAGCTCCTCAACGTATAGCCTATTTGGATGAACATGATGGAAAGAGACGCCATGAACTAATAGATTTGAGTCGTTTGATAACCCATGGTCCTTTCAGGAGTTTTCCCAAACATGAGATTGAACTCCAACTGGATATTTTACGGTTCTTAGGAATAAATTCTATCGACAACAGAGTGGAGGTGTGGACTACCGAAGAAGATGAAGGTTTTATGCGCCAAGTTTTGGAACGATACAACTTATCAGATTCTAACATATGTATTGCAATTGCTCCTGGTTCACGTTGGGCTTACCGCCGCTGGCCTGCAAGCCGTTTCATCGAGCTGGGTAAATGGTTACAGGAAAAATATAAAGCCTATATATTAATTTTAGCAGGGAAAAGTGAACTTAGATTAGGAGCTCTAATAGAAAAGGAATTAAAAAAAGACCGCACAATAAATCTCACTGGTAAAACCACTCTACGAGAAATGGCTTCAGTACTAAGATCGTGTAAACTATTTATTGGAAATGATTCCGGGCCAATGCATATGGCTGCTGCTGTTGGTGTCCCAGTCGTAGGATTGTTTAGCTCAGGGGAGTATGAGCGGTTTATACCATGGGGAACAGATCATGAAGTCATCCGTTTAGGACTTTCATGCAATCCATGTTCTGAAAATTGTAAATTTGAGGAGGCGCGCTGTATTTTGGGGATCACAGTAAGTCAAGTGAAAAAGGTATTAATCAAAAAACTTAAGCTTATTCAAAGAAACAATAGAGTCAAAGGTTTTCCACAATAAATGGTGGCGGCTGCGGCTTATTTTAAGGTATCATATGCCCTTTTATTGTCATCTGTATTAATAACGAGAAGAGCTTTTCCAGTTCCTGATGATGATATATAACAGTATTTAATATCGATTACGGAATTTCCCAAAAGGGCTCCGATTTCGGCTCCGGCCCCAATGCGGTCACTCAGCATAACTGTAATGACAGAATTTGCTTTGACTTCATATCCTAACGATTTTAAACATTTGCTTGCTTTTTTATTGTCTGTAGTTATTAAAAGAAAGGTTCCTTTATCCTTTTCTGTATATACATTAAGTGCTAAAAGATTTATTCCGGAATTCGCCAAAGTACCAAGGATTCTTCCAAGTATGCCAGGTTCATTGGGTGTTGTAATGTGTAATTCAGTTTCGCTCTTCACATTATGCACTGTCTTTTCTCCGAATCTAATATTTATTTCCTAGTACTGTTTACAAAACATAAAATAAAAAATAGTATTGAAATTAATTAATTATTATAACAGAAAATGAGATATAATTCCAAAATAAAAACTGATTTATTTACTATTTTCAATTTTCTAAGTATCATTCATACATATCGTCATTATTTATGAATAGTTCAGAATAACCTGAATTATTCACTTTTTGATTAAGAAAGTATGAAAAAAAGAAAAATTAAGGTTGCTATAATAGACAATTCAATTAATCCGGAGATATATTCTCCTGTACAACACTGGAGTAAATATCTCAACGTCGAATGGGAAACATTTTCTGCTAAAAATGGAATGTTTCCGGACCTGTCTGAGGGATACACCCATTTGATTCTGACAGGATCAGAAGCTTCGATTATAGAAAGAGATCATTGGGTTTATCAGGAGGTTGAGTATGTCAGGGAAGCGGTTGGGAAGAATTTACCAGTTTTTGGAAGTTGTTATGGACATCAGCTTCTTGCTATCGCTTTGGCGGGCTATAAAAATGTATGTAGGTGTAAGAAGCCTGAAATTGGCTGGATCCCGATTAAAATAAGGATGAACAATCCTTTATTGGGGCCCAGAGGTGTTTTTTATGCGTATACTCTTCATTTTGATGAAGTCATAGATCTAGATAATAAGTTTGAAGTGTTAGCGTCAACTGAACAATGTAGGATTCATGCTTTTAAATTGAAGAACCAACCTTTATGGGGACTGCAGGCTCATCCAGAAATAAATATCCCAGCAGGACGGCAGCTTTTTAATAACCTTATATCTCAGGAGACTAAAATGACTCCTTATTTTGAAGCAGGTTTGAAATCAAGATCAAGAGATTCCAATTTAATTCACCGGATCATTGCAAATTTTCTTAAGAGTGGAGAATAGGAGGTCCCCCCATTTTTTTTCAAATAACAAAAGTTATAAGGCATGGATAGCAGATAAGAACCAGATAAATCTGAGGGTATGGATACGCTCGCTTCAGATTTTTAACGCCATTCCTCGTACGCATTTTTCGGCTTCTGCGTAACTCCCCCCGTTCGTGGGTCAGACATACTCGAAGCCCGGCTTTTTTTGAATAAAGAGCGGTAAAAAGAATCAGGTCAATTGATTAAGAAAACCGTGAGCAAGGATGAGCGAGCATGGTTCTTCTCCTGTAAGGAGAAGAGAGCGAAGACTATATCCGAGCGGATTTTCCACGCTGGGGAAAATCCGCGTGTTTTCGGATCAACTGACCTGATTCTTGCTTAAGGCATAGAAGCTTAGAAAAAAGTAGGGAAATACTGTCAAATTAATTCTTGACAGTCATATGTTTTTTTTAATATTTATGATAAAATAAGAAAAAAATTGTAGCTTTTTAAGGAGGTAAGATGAGAAATAAAAAAATATTATTAACAACCGTTGTATGTATCCTTGCTCTTAGTGTGATTACTTCATATGCTGAGACAAAGAAGCTAAAACAGATCGGCCGTTATACCTTGGTTCGAATAAAAGGAAACGTCCCTACCTCAGAAGTAATGAAGACTCTTGTTGACAGGTATGCCGGAGATATCAAATATGGTTTTGATATGGCAGGATACGGCGATCTTTTTCTTCCTTTTCTGGAGCAGTTAAAAAATGAAGCTTTAAAAGAAAGTGAACTTGAGATTGGCGACAAGTTAATGTGGATGCTTTTCCGCTCTAATGGCAAAGTTAAGGTTGTTGAAGATATAGAATGGGCAGGGAAAAAACCGGTACCGATATTTTCTTTTATAGTTAAAAAAGACTATAAACAATATGAGATCATTATGCCCAGAGCGTGTGGCAATATCTCACTTCGTAAGATCGAAGAGGTTATCCCCCCGGCTATATGTGATATTGTGGTCGATCCGATCAAAGCAAATATAAATGATTCAATTTCTGTAGATATGAGCGGCTCTCAACATGCTAAATCAATGGAAGTAGAAGTTGTTGGCCCTGATGGAACTATGATCGCTACAAAATCCTTAACTCCGGAGTCTCCTAAATGGCAGACTAAGTTATCTGATCCGGGGGAATATGTATTTAATGCAAAAGTAACAAATTATGAAGGAAAATTATCTGCCGAACCCTGTAAAGCTCAAACCTATATTAATTTTCCGCCGGTCTGCAAACTCTGGACGTCATGTCTTCTATGTGAAAATTTTGTTGGCCGTCCTATTACATGTGATGCTTCCAATTCAACCGATCCAGATGGCGAGGTTGTAAAAGCTTATTTTGAGATAAAGGATCCTGAAGGAAATGTAATTGATACCTATTCTGACACATCTAAACCTTTTGCCTGGGAGAAAGTATTTGAATCCCCTGGATATTATTCAATATTTGCTGTTGTAACTGATGATTTTGGAGCCATGTCCCAACCAGAAAGCATTGAAATTGAAGTTACACAGAAGAAGATGTTCTTTCTGGTTGAGGCCGGTCCTCTCATGGCGCGCGGAAGTCACGGACCCTTTGCAGGTGCTCGATTGGGTATTATGTATAAGCTAATCCCTGATACTTTGGACTTTGTTGTCTCTGGAGGAGGATCTCTTGCCTTAAAGGATGAACCTTGGACATCTTTCTTTATGGCAAATGTTCTCATGAATGTGCATGCTGGCCCTGTATTTATTGGCGCAGGTGCTGGCTTTACATCTAAAGTCAAAGAGAGTAGAAATGCTGATGCTGAAATTATAGGAAATGTAGGATTTGACCTATTCAACAATTATACTCTAGCGGGTCAGCTTCTCTTTGAAACCAGAGTTCCCATCGGAGAAGGACGTTCACTTGCAGATAATCATAAATTGTTCTTTGGTTTCAGGCTTTTATTTTAACAAAAGAGATATCTGAAATTAGAAAGGCTGGGGTAAAATACCCGGCCTTGTTTTACCAACAGGAAAGAAGAACTAAGGGGATATCTTAAAAGAAAAGGGCACATGAAAGGGGAGGAGAGTTAAAAAAATTTGCTGAGTTTGGAAATTTCCTCGTCATAGTATTTTCGGAACAGAATCTCCCATTCCCGGCTTCCTTCTTCTATAGGTTTCTTTTGTGATTCGATTTTCTTAATAGCACGTTTTTCAATTGTGTCAAATAGTTTCAACTCTTCTTCAATGCTTCTGAAAATGGAAAGTCTGATCTCATTTGGTTCATCTAAAAATTCTACTTCATCGTCATGGAATATTAATTCAAGGATTTTTCTGGACAAATGATTAATTTTTTCACGAGATATTCTGGCGGTCACAGTACTATCTCCTTTTCTTTGGCCAGCTTTGTCTTTATCATTCTAAACATAGTCTGATATTCGATATTTTCAGTTCGAATTTTTTCGATATATTTATTTAGGATCTCCCTAACTTCCTGGTCAAGTTTATCTTCGATTGAAAATTCGTTGTTAATAAGGTTATCTAAATCAGCAACAAGTTTGCTTTTATCTTTGGTAAGAATTTTTTCTTCTTTTAGCATATTACGAATAATGGAAAATGCCATATGTTCTATTTGGTTTTTACTTAATCTCATTTCCAAAATAAAATACAATAACTTGGAGGAAAATTCAAGGATTGATTGTTTTTTTTTGGTATTCGAGATTCCAGTCCGGGCTTAATCCAAGTTGTCAATTCTCTTTAGATGAAAGGTAAAGAAAATAGATAAATCCGCCCAGACAGAGGCCGAAGATAAAAATCATGGTTATTATGGTCTCAATTGTCATTTTTTTTGTTAAATAGTTTTTTATTAATGATCTTATTAAAAAGGATAAAAACGGTCAGAGCAATGGCCCATTGAAAAAGTACTGTACCTAAGGTATTTTGTGAAAAAGGATTAAGCCAAGTGTCAGGGTTGCTCTTGTAGCTGTCCCAGAACCACCAAACAAGGATTGCAATCAGTTGAATAGGCAGGAAAAATTTGATCAGAATATCAAATCCTTTTCCCAGTTTAATCTTGTGTTCAGGATCAGTAATGATTTCTTCGCGGAATTTCTTAGGACCTATTTTAAGCACAAGGAAGACAAAGAATGCCCCGCTGATCAATAGTCCCATACCCCATACCCAATCCTGGTTATGGAAAAAACCGATGTACAAAGCAGAAGGAAGGCCTAAAAAAAAGCAGGCCAAGCCTACGATTGTAACGGATTTTTTTCGACTGAGCCCGGAGTCCATAAAAATCCGGGATATTAGCTCAAGCTGGGCAATGAGTGAGGAAAAAGCGGCAAAACATAAAGCTAGAAAAAAAAGAGCCAGAAAAAAGGAACCTGAGGGGATTTTTGCAAATAACGTGGGAATCCATTTAAATGTAAGCCCAACATTTCCCTCTTGTAGCACTTCAACTACTTTTTGTTGAGCAGAACTTTGTCCATAAAAGAAAGAAAATACAGCAGGAATAACAATGACTGCGGCCATTAAAGAGGCAGTAGAGTTTCCGAATCCTAAGGTGGCGGATGTAAGGACAGGATTTTCCTTTTTCCTTGAGTAAACAGCGTAGGTAAGCATTAGCCCCCATCCGGCTCCTGATGACCAGGCAGCCTGGCTTAAGGCGTTTACCCACATTTCAATATCTTTAAATTTAGCAAAGTTCGGAGAAAAGAGAAAGTTTAATCCCTGGAATGCACCTGGCAGGGTTAAAGAACGGACTACTGCAATAATAAGGAGGATAAAAAGAGAAGGGATGAGGATTTTATTTGCTCTTTCTATGCCCTTTGTAACTCCGAAAAAGATAATGGCACATCCAATAGAGATTGCTAAAAGATGAAAGACTACAGGTTCCCATGAAGAGTTGAATACCTGCCAGAATTGATCTGGCTTTTTATGTATCAGATCCTGAAAGCAGGTAGCATAGAAATACTTAATGCACCAGCCGGTAACAACAGTATAATAAAAAGTTATTGCTGCTGTTACAAAAGCAACCCAGGTCCCCATCCAGGCAAAATTTTTCCCCACCATAGATGCGAATGAGCCGATCACTCCTTGTCTGGTCTTTTTCCCGATGGAAAGTTCTATAGTCAGTAACGGTATCGACCAAATAAAAAGAAATAATATCCAGGCTAGCATAAAAGCTCCGCTGCCATACTGTGCAGCAATACGTGGAAAACGCCACACATTACCTGTTCCTATAGCCATTCCCAGGCCTGCAAATATAATCCCCCAGCGTGAAAAAGACTCTTTCTTATTCATAATTTTACCTTCACCTTACTGGTTGGCTTATGTATTGTCAATAACTAAGAAAGGGTGTAGTCCTTTCCCTTTTTCACATCTTTTAGCAAGAGCTATGAGTTTTCCTGCTGGGCTGAATAATCTAAAGATATTTTCTTTATCTTTTGAAACTGAATTGATTATGGTTTCTGGAGAAGTGATTTTTAAGATATTTTCCGGAAAGATAAAGTTTCCGTTTTTTGCCATAGTTGTACCGGTCTCATTTAAAATTAATTTTGGAAATTGTGGTAGAAGTTGCTCCAAGGGGATTATAAATTTTGTAAATTTATTTTCATTGAACAGCATTTTTATTTGTTCCAAGGAAAAACTGTTTGAGAGCTTATAAGGACCGACTTCAGTTCTTTTTAGATTAAACAGATGAGCTCCACAACCAAGAGATTGGCCTAGATCATGGGCGATGGAACGTATATAGGTTCCTGAGGAACATTTGATCTCTACATCGACCATTGGAGGTTTATAAGCTAAAAGATTGATATAGTGAACGAAAATTTCACTGGGTGGGAGATTGATCTCGATGTTTTTTCTGGCAAAGGAGTATAAAGGTTTTCCTTTATATTTTTTGGCTGAAAATGGGGGAGGGACCTGGAGTAAATCTCCTTCCATCTTTGCTAAAGCGCTGAAAAGATTTTTTTCAGAAGGATAGTTGGGATTAATTTGAGAGGAGGGATTACCAGTAACATCATAGGTATCTGTGGAATAGCCAAGCTGGATAGAAGCTAAATATACTTTATTTAATTTTGATAGGAATGGAGAGAGCTTGGTTGCTCTTTCTATGGCTAGGAGCATCAAACCTGTAGCCATTGGATCCAGAGTCCCAAAATGGCCGATTTTTTTTATATGAAAGATATTTCTTAATTTTAAAATAATGTCATGGGAACTTAGACCTTTTTCTTTATCGACTAGGATCAATCCATCCATAATAGATCAATAAATTTTCGGTTCATTTTTTTTACTGTTCCCTAAAGATTGTTTTAGAAGTTTGCTTGTCTTAGCTGGTATTTCTTTAAGTATTTTCTCATATTTTCCAGAAACAGTAAATCCTGCAGCATGTAGATGTCCCCCCCCGCCGAAGTATTCTGCGATTTTTGCTGCATTAGCTTTTCCTTTAGACCTGATGCTAACCCGGAATATATCCTGCTTGATCTCTTTAAAAAATAGAACTATTTTTGCTCCTTTTATAGAACGGGCACAGGTCAGAATATCCTCTGTGTCAATTTCCTTTAAGTTGAGATCTTTTAAGGATTTCTTAAACATTGTAATAATAGCAATATTTCCTTCCTCATTCATGTGGAGCGTTGAAAGAACTAGTCCTAACAGTTTGATTTTTTCAGGAGGATTATTATTAAATAAAAGCTCAGATACATTGATAGGGTTTGCTCCATAATTTATAAGTTTCTCGCATGTTTGAAAGGCATTAGCATTAGTGTTAGAGAATTGGAATGATCCGGTATCAGAAACTATACCACTATAAAGCTGGGTAGCGATTTTAGGAGTGAAATCAATATTCATCTTTTTACCTAGAGAAAAAACTAGACATGCAACCGCAGATGCATCCGGATCTACCCAGTTTATATCACCGTAATAATCATTTGAGTGATGATGGTCTATATTAATCTTAAATAGATTTTCCGGATTATCAAAGCCTGATCTTGAGACATTGGCACATTCGAGGAGAATAAGCAGATCATTTCCTTCTGGGGGGATCTGGCTTGAATTAACTAATTCAATATCAGGATAGTGGCTAAAAGGAAATGGGATATTATCCTTGATGTGTATCGACATATTCTTACCCATTTGTCTACCCATGAAATAAAGAGCAAGGCTAGTGCATATTGAGTCTCCATCCGGTCTCAAGTGGGAGGTTATTATGATGTTCTTACTTTCAATTATTTTGTTTTTTATGAAAGTTATGGGATCATTTTTCATCTTTTGATATTTCATCTAATACGTCATCAATTTTTGCTTCATGGGCTATACTTGGATCAAGAAGAAAAATTAGTTGGGGATTATACTTTAATTTTGTATGAGTAGCAATATATTTTCTCAAATGCCCTTTTTTTTCTTCAAGTTTTTTAATAATCTCGTGATCTTCCTTGTTTCCGAAGAAACTGAGATAGACATAGGCGGTATTTAGGTCTTTGGACATCTCTAATCGTGTAATGGACGTTAAACAGGAAAAAGCCTCTTGGGTGATATCGATCAAGGGGCGGCTTAGAGATTGTTTTATCAAACTAGAGATTTTTTCTTGACGTCGTTTTGGGCTCATTACTGATTTTAATAGTAATCTACATACTTGTTAATGATTTCTCCATCTAAATTTGTTTCAATTTCCTGGATGATCTGTTGAAAAATTTTATCAATAATAATTTTTTGATTATTGATTGTGACCAGCCCGATTTTTGTTCTTTGCCATTTATCAAGAAATTCCAATTCGGAGTAGGAAACATTGTATTTTAGTCTTAAACGGTCCTTCAGGCTTTTCAATCGCTTCCGTTTTTCTTTTAGGGAATGAGAAAAAGGGAGGTAAATTTCAAGGTTTAAATATCCAATAATCATTTAATCCAAGCTATTCATAAAAAATGTCGAACAGCAACCTCGGCTCGTGAATAGTATACTATTTATAAAATGTGAATATTGTTCTATATTCACAAAAAATGTCAACAATATATTTAGAGTGATTCAGGGATGTTCTTTTCTGAAATAAACGCTTCAATAGTATCTCCTACTTGAATATCTTTGAAATTTTCAATTCCAATTCCGCATTCATAATCACGTTTTACTTCTGTGACATTGTTTTTTAAATGTTTTAAAGAAGAAATATGCCCTTCATGGATAACATTGCCTTCTCTGATAATTCTTATTGAAGCCTTTCGTAATATTTTTCCTTCTTTAACCAAGCATCCTGCGATTGACCCAATGCGTGGGATATGAAAGGTTTTCTTAACTTCAGCTTTTCCAATGGTTTTTTCTTTAATAATCGGATCAAGGAGACCGATCATGGCTTTTTTGATATCTTCAGTCAACTCATAAATAATATTATAAGTTCTTACTTCAACATTTTCTTTTTTTGCTTCTTCGAGAATAGTTGAATTTGGCTTGGAATTATATCCAATGATTATGGAACTTGAGGCGGAGGCAAGGCTAATATCTGATTCTGTTATTTTTCCGCTGGCGGAGCGGATTATTTGTATTTTTACTTTATCTGTACTGAGGTTGGGAAGGATGTCACAAAGGACATCGACTGAACCTTGTACATCAGCTTTGATGATCAGGCTAAGATTTTTTATCTCCCCATCTTTGATATTTTCAAAAAGTTGATCCAGAGTTAAACTCTCTTTTTTTTGTGTATCATCTTTTTTCTCTTGTGAAAGGCGATATTTAGAAAGCTTTTTGGCTGTTTCTATATTCTCTACGACTTGAAAGTAATCACCAGCTGCAGGGACATCGGAAAAGCCGAGGATTTCTACCGGCATTCCCATTTCAGCCTTTTTCATAGCTTTCCCGTTCTCATCGAAAAGGGCTTTTACTTTTCCATAACAAGAGCCGGAGATAAAAGCTTTTCCAGTAGTTAGTACCCCATTTTGTATAATAACAGTTGCCACTGGACCTTTTTTGGAGTCTAAATGAGTTTCCAGAATAACTCCCTGAGCCGGGACTTTGGGATTTCCTTTGAATTCATTCATGTCGCTTAATAGGAGTATCAATTCAAGGAGTTCAGTAAGGTTTGTCCTTTCTTTTGCTGAGATATCAATACTGACAATGTCTCCGCCCCAGTCTTCAACAAGAAGTCCTGCCTTGGATAACTGTTGTTTTGTCTTGTCGGGATCTGCCTCAGGTTTGTCGATTTTATTGATTGCTACGATTATGGGAACGTCTGCGGCTTTTGCATGGTCAATCGCTTCTTTAGTCTGAGGCATAACTCCGTCATCCGCTGCAATTATAAGGATGACAATATCAGTTAAATTTGCGCCTCTCGCTCTTAACTGAGTGAAAGCTTCATGTCCGGGAGTATCAATGAAGGTAATTGGACGGTTGTTATGTCTTATTTGGTAAGCTCCAATATGTTGAGTAATCCCTCCTGATTCTTTGCTTACAAGATTTGATTTCTGGATAGAGTCGAGAAGAGTTGTTTTTCCATGGTCGACATGGCCCATGATCGTTACTACAGGTGCTTTTATAATCATTTCATCCGGTTTGCTTTCCGCTAGGATTCTGATTTCATCTTCTATTGAAATTATTTCTATATTTCGGTTAATAATCTTAGAAATAGCATCTTTCAGGTTTTTATATATTTCGGTTTTGACTGTGATAGAAAAGCCTTGAGATTCAATTTTCTCAATTAGGTCTCTTGCTTTAAGTCCGAGGATTTCACATAATTCCTTGACAGTTGAGCCTTCTCTCAGCTGGATTTTTTTGAGAGGTTTTTTCGGTTTAGTTGATTCGGTTTTTTTGGTTTTTGGGTTCATGATATTGGTATCTCCATGTTCAGAAAACGGTTTCATTCGTTGTTGATTTCAATTTTCCATCCTGTCAGACGTGAGGCTAATCTAACATTAGTGCCTTTTTTCCCTATTGCAAGAGAGAATTGATCTCGTGAAACTATTGCTCTTAAGATTTTATCCTTTTTATTTGAAATAGAAACACTATCAACTTTTGCCGGATTTAGAGCAGATTTTGCATAGGTGGTAGGGTCATCCGACCATTCTATAACATCTATTTTTTCGCCAAACAATTCTTTACTGATCGACAAGATCCTGTTTCCCTTCAACCCAATACAGGCCCCAATAGGATCAATGTCTTTCTCTTTTGCTAAAACTGCTATTTTTGCTCTTTCCCCAGGTTGACGGACGATATCTTTTATTTCAATATTTCCGTTTGCTATCTCCGGTATTTCTTTCTCCAGGAGTTTGGCTAAAAATATATTATCTGTTCTGGATACAATAACCTGAGGACCATATGTTTCCCGTAATACCCGGATAACAGAAGCTTTTATTCTATCTCCTTTGACAAATGTTTCTCCGGGAAGCATTTCTCTTTCCGGAAGCAATATTTCTGTTTTGTTGTACTCGAAAATTATACTGTGGTTTGGACCGAATCTTCTTAAAACTCCAGATAGAATTTCACCGAGTTTGGAGGTAAAAAAAATATAAATTTTTTCCTGTTCAGCATTCTTTACTTTTTTCAAAATGACTTGTTTTGCTGCTTGAGCTGCAATGCGGTCTAAAGTCTTAGAGGGGAGATCGATTTCAATGTAGTTTCCATAAGCTGCGGCCACATCAATTTTTTTTGCTTCAGAGAGAGAGATTTCGGAAGCTGGATCGTTCTGATTTTTACTGATTTTTTTAACAGTAAAAACTCTAAGTTCACCATTTTTAGGATCAAAAGTTATAGTGACTTCTTCATTATTTACAAAATAATTGGATGAAACCACTTTTAGTGATTCTTTTATTGCATTTACTATTACATCGGTGTCTACTCCGCGCTCTTTGCTGAGCTGTTTGATAATGTTCAATACATTGACTTTCATTTTAGATTCAATAATGGAAGATTGATTTTAATAGGGGAGAATTATAACTGAAATAATTAAGAATAGCAAATAAACTCACTTTGGGATTAAGGATTAGGGATTATGGATTAAGAGGGAAGATGCATCAAGAAAAAAGCTGAACTATTCAAGAAAAAGTAATTCTTTATGTAATCCTCAAAGGATCAAAGGAGCAATTACCAGTGAAATGACACTCATAAGTTTGATGAGAATATTTAAGGATGGCCCGGCTGTATCTTTAAATGGATCTCCGACAGTATCACCAGTTACAGCAGCCTTATGGGTGTCTGAACCTTTTCCCCCGAAAATTCCGCCCTCAATGTATTTTTTGGCATTATCCCAGGCGCCTCCTGCATTTGACATAAAAAGAGCCAGCATGACTCCAGAAACAGTGACACCAGCCAGAACTCCACCCAGCATTTCTGGGCCACCTACAAAACCGACGATAACCGGGGTTGATACTGCGAGCAGCCCGGGCATGATCATCTCTTTAATTGCGGCTTTGGTTGCGATGTCAACACATTTTGCATACTCTGGTTTGGCTTTTCCCTCAAGAAGGCCGGGAATCTCATGGAACTGACGGCGGACTTCTTTTATCATAGAAAAAGCAGCCTTGCCAACAGCACCCATAGCAAATGATGAAAAAAGGAAAGGCAGCATCCCCCCTATAAAAATACCCGCCATTACAGTTGGTTTGGTTAAATCTATTGTGTTTATTCCGACTGTTGTCCGAAAGGCAGCAAAAAGAGCTAAGGCAGTCAAGGCAGCGGATCCAATCGCAAAGCCCTTGCCAATAGCAGCAGTGGTATTTCCAACTGCATCCAATTTATCAGTTCTTTTTCGGACTTCAGGACCTAGCCCTGCCATTTCAGCAAGACCGCCGGCATTATCTGCAATAGGACCGTAAGCATCAACGGCGAGTTGAATTCCTGTTGTAGCCAGCATACCGAGTGCGGCGATAGCAATACCGTAAATACCGGCGAAATGATAAGCTAATAGAATTGCCGAAACCAGGCAGATTGTGGGAAATGCTGTGGAGCGCATTCCTACTCCTAATCCGGAGATGATATTAGTTGCTGCCCCTGTTTTTGAGGCTTCAGCAATTTTTTGAGCTGGTTTTTTATTCTCTGCAGTATAATATTCAGTAAGTTTTCCAATAGCTATTCCGGCTGCGAGTCCACTGATTATTGCCAGGAATATTCCTGTGGAATTAAAAATATTTCCTGAGATCTCATATGTTTTTGGAGCAAGATTTATTACTATCGGATAGGTGAGTATTGTCATGATTATGCCTGCTCCCCAAGTCCCGATGTTTAGGGATCTCTGAGGATCACCTCCTTCTTTTGTCTTAACAAAAAAGGTCCCGGCTATGGATATGATGATTCCCGTACCTGCGATTATCAGAGGAAGAATAACAAGCATAACATTACCGGTAGTGGCACCCAAGACCATAGAACCGATAATTGAACCTACATATGATTCGAATAGATCAGCCCCCATCCCGGCAACATCACCGACATTATCACCGACATTATCAGCTATAGTAGCAGGATTCCTGGGGTCATCTTCGGGAATACCAGCTTCTACTTTCCCAACTAAATCAGCGCCAACATCCGCTGCTTTTGTGAAAATGCCGCCTCCTACTCGAGCAAATAATGCAATTGAGGATGCGCCCATGGCAAATCCGTTGATTATTGGAAGAACTGTTAAAGTAAGGTCTGTGACTTCAGAGCCGAAAGCTTTAGTGTATACTAAGAAAAGGATTGATAAACCCAGCACACCAAGGCCTACTACACACATCCCCATAACTGTGCCGCCGGCAAAGGCAATTCTTAAGGCAGGTTGGAGCCCCTTGCGAGCCCCATTTGTGGTCCTTGTGTTAGCTGAGGTTGCGACATGCATTCCGAAGAAACCAGCTGTGGCAGAGCATAATGCACCGATAACAAAGGAGGCTGCTACCCATTTTAAATTGCCCTTGTACCCGATAATTAAAAGCAAGGCAACTGCAATAACAAATATTCCGATAACCTTATATTCACGGGACAAAAATGCCATGGCACCTTCTCTAACTGCAGCTCCGATCTCTGTCATTTTTTTACTGCCAGGGTCCTGTTTGTTTATCCAAGTGGATTTCCAAAAAGCAAAAACAAGAGCACATATACCTGCACCTATTGAAAACAAAAGATATGTTTCGTTCATCCGATCCTCCTAGATCGAAATTAAGAGAGAATAAGTAGTGTTTGTATATATCATAGATGTCTTATTTAGTAAATGGAAAATAGTGAAAATAGTGACTGAAGTTCCCCCATTTTTTCTAAGCTTCTGAGCCTTAAGCAAGAATCAGGTCAGTTGATTAAGAAAACCGTGAGCAAGGATGAGCGGGCATGGTTCTTCTCCTTTAAGGAGAAGAGAGCGAAGACTGTATCCGAGCGGATTTTCCTCGCTGGGGAAAATCCGTGTGTTTTAGTATCAACTGACCTGATTCTTTCCGATAGAGTAGAAGCTTAGAAAAAATGGAAGGGAACTCCAGAGAAAGAGAAAAGAAAAAAGCAATTTATGAATTCCAATGAATTAGTCTGTTTTTTCTGGTTTTATTGAATTTCATTAAGTTACTAATCTGGATTATTCACGAGTCGAGGTTGCCGTAGATGCGAGGCATAATGGATGCAGCTGGTGTAAAGGCAGAAAATAGAAGACGTAGTCGGACGTTACCCGAATTTCATCTTTTATGAATAATTAGATTAGTTTTCCCTTAAGAGAATAGGGGCCGCTGTCAGTTATCTTGACCTGGACAAATTTTCCGATTATATCGTCCGGGGAAGTGAAGTTGATGACTTGAAAGGCTTCATTCCGTCCGGAATATATACTGGGTTCTTTTTTGCTTTTTCCCATGCAAAGAACTTTGAATGTTTTACCGATAAGATTTTTATGTTTTTTTATCTGAATATTTTTTTGCAGATCCTGAACTTGAATAAGGCGTTTCTTTTTAACTTGAAAAGAAACCGAATCTTTATATTGTAGCGCCTTAGTAAGGGGGCGGGGAGAATATCGGAAAGAAAAAATATTGGAATAACGGACTTTTTCAAGCAGCTTAAGCGTGGCTCTAAAGTTTTCTTCTGTTTCTCCTGGAAAACCTACGATTATATCTGTACTTAAACTTATGTCAGGCATAAAATCCCGTAGTATATCGATTTTTTCAAGGTATTCTTCCCGAGTATATCCTCGACTCATACGCTTCAAAACTGAATTAGAACCTGCTTGAACAGGAAGGTGGAGTTGGCAGCAGATCTTCTCCGATTCTTTCATTGTTTGGGCAACAACTGCTGAAAAATCTTTGGGGTGAGAAGTGACAAATCGTATCCATTCGATCCCTTCAATACAACTTACATCTTTTAGTAGATCACAAAAACTCCTTTTTGTTTGAGGATCCCGGTATGAGTTAACGTTCTGACCCAAAAGCTGGATCTCTTTAAAACCATTACGGGCTAATTTTGATGCTTCCTTGATTATTCTCTCAGAGGAACGGTATTTTTCTCTTCCCCGTGTGAAGGGAACTACACAGTAAGAACAAAAATTATTACACCCTTCCATTATAGTGATGTATCCGCTAATATTATTTCCCCTGGAGATAGTATCGATTTCATGCCAATTACTGTACCATTCTGTGTAAAGATTTTTTTCTCCTTTTTCTCCAGATAGAATATCTGCAATTTTCCAGTAATTATCAGGGCCGACAACTAAGTCGACATACGGTTTTTTAAGCAGAATATTTCGCTGGAGTTGGGCCACACAGCCGGCAATGCATATAATTGCATCATTATCACTTTTTATTGATTTATACCTTCCCAATAGAGAGTAGAGTTTATTTATAGTTTTATCTCTTACGGCACAAGTGTTAATAATGATCAGGTTGCTTTTATCTGGAGAATCGACAGGAGATGCACCATTAGCGGAAAGTATTCCAGCAATATGTTCAGAATCATATTCATTCATCTGGCAGCCAAATGTATGAATGAAAAAATTATGACCGGATAACTTATTGGAATTCATAGGATTCTTTACTTACTGAGGTTGTTCTCCAGCAGCTCTCTGGCATTTTTTAGGGTAGTATCAGTAATATGGCTTCCGCCCAACAGTTTTGCGATCTCCTCAATGCGTTCATTTTTTGTAAGTTTTTTAACCTTAGTGTAGGTCCGGTTGTTTTTGAATATTTTTTCGATCCGGTAATGATGAGGCGCATAAGATGCGATCTGGGGTAGATGGGTAATACAGATCACTTGATTTTGTTTTGAAAGAGCTCGCAGTTTTTGAGCAACAAAATCTGCGGTTTTTCCTCCAATACCTGCATCTATTTCATCGAAGATAAATGTTTTTGATTTTTTTTGATCTTTGTCTACAGATTTTAATGCCAACATCAAACGCGAGAGTTCTCCGCCAGAAGCGATTTTTCGCAAAGGTTTTGGTTTTTCGCCTGGATTTGGGCTTAAAAGGAATTCAACTGTATCAATTCCGCTTTCTTTTAGTTGATTAAGATTATCGGGTTCAGGGGGAGTTGATTTACTGTCAATTTCAAAACGTGCTTTTTTCATTCCCAGTATGCTGATCTCCTTCTCAATCCGCTTCTCAAGTTCCTTTGCAGCTTTTTTCCTCATAGTTGAGAGGATTTGCGCCTTTTCTTTATACTTTGAAAAGGCAGCCATAAACTCTTTCTTAAGATCAGTCAGTTCTTCATGACTGGAGCCAAGGATATTTAGTTCATTTCGGGCTTTTTCGAGGAAAGACAGGATTTCTGGGATACTCTTTCCATATTTTCTTTTAAGGTTTTCAACATTACTAAGGCGCTCCTCAATAGATTCTAATTTTTCGTTTGAGTTTTCCTGCCTATCCTTAAAATTGATCAAATAATCAACAAATTCTTTGAGAGTTATCATAAATTGTTCAACAGCATTATCTATTGTTTTCATTTCCGAGTCATAAGGAGTTAACTCTTTAATTTGGGTTTGAAGCTTGGTAAGAAGTGGTAAAATTGAACTTTCTTCTTTATATGATATATTTAAAGCTTCTTCTACGACATTGTTGATTTTTTCAGCGTTTTTTAAAATCGTTCTTTCCTGCTGGAGATTATCCTCTTCATCGGCTTTTAATTCAGAATTTTCTATCTCTTTTATGGTATATTTAAGGAAATCTATTCGCTGGGCCCGGTCTTGTTCTCTTGCTTGTAAGGAGTTTATTTTCCGATTGAGTTTTCTAAGGCTTTTGGCTAACTGAGAAACTTTTTCCCTAATAGAAACTGTATCGGCAAAGTTGTCCAAGAAATCTTGTTGATTATCAATATTGCGAAGAAATACATGGTCATTCTGGCCATAAATATCTACGAAGTCAAAACTTAGTTGTCTGATTTTATTTATTGGAACTAGAGTTCCATTTATATATGCCTTGCCATTCCCCTTATAGGGGACTTTTCTTTGGAGATAGAGATTATCTTCGTCTTTGTAAAGGAAATTGTCTAAGCCGGCAGTTTTGGAGTGAATTTGAAAGGTTGTTTCAACTGAAGTTTCGCTTTTCCCGGTTCTAATTATATCAGAGGATGCTTTTTCTCCTAGAACAAGCCTGATGCTTTCGATAACAATTGATTTACCGGCCCCTGTTTCTCCTGTAAGAATAGAAAAACCGCTATTGAATTCAATTTCGATATCTTCGATGGTGGCAAGATTTTTTATCCTTAAGGTTTTAAGCATTATTAGCCACCACTAACCGTTAACTCGTGAATAATGTAAATAATCCAGGTTAATTGGTGATTATGATCGGGACCAGGGCTTTTTCCATATTAATCCGGCCATATCCCATGTAATCATCTTTTCCCGGATGCTCTGTACTATTTACATCATCTGCGGAATAACAGATGATATTCATTATCTCAGCAGCAGTCAACCAGTCCTTTGAGCTTTTGATCAAAGCTGCAAGCCCAGCAACGTGGGGGCTTGAATATGATGTGCCACTTCCGAATGCATATGGGATAGATCCCGGCCCCCAAAACCAGTCTGGAACACAGCCTACAATTCTTTCACCCGGAGCAGCGACGTCGATCTCGGGTCCATAATTGGACCATGACACCTGGTTATCGTCATAATCGGAAGCAGCTACTACAAGACAATATTCAGTATAGGCAGCAGGATAGAGTACAGGCTCGGCCTCATTGCCTGCTGCTGCTACTACTACAACATTATTGTCAAAAGCGTATTTCAAGGCATCTTTAATGAGTGGATCCGTATCGGTTCCCCCTAAACTTAGGTTAATGACGGCTGCATTGTTTTCTACAGCCCAATAAATCCCCTCGATGATCCAGCTGTAAAAGCCGGTGCCTTCATCACCAATACATTTGATTGGTAAAATTTTGCAGTTCCAGGCAACTCCGGCAACCCCTTCATTATTGTTAGTTTCGGCAGCTGCTATTCCTGCTACAAAAGTACCGTGGCTGTGATCATCAGTAGCGTCAAAATCATTATTTACGAAATCACGCCCGCTGGATATGATTTTGTTTACCAGATCCGGATGCTCCAGGTCGACACCGGTGTCAATTATGGCAATGATAACTTCTGCGACTCCCTTGCTTTCTTCCCAGGCTGCTGTTGCTTTGATATCAGCTCTGTTTTTTCCTTGAGGACTTCCGGGAACGCCTATGTCCTGGCCGGAATTATATAGGGCATATTGATAGTCAAAAAAAGTGTCATTGGGAGTGACAGTGATATGAGCAATGAAATTAGGCCCGGCATATTCTACATCGGCATTCTGGTTCATAGTGTAGACCATTTCTTTTACAGTGGTTCCTTCCGGGATCTGTACTTGATAAATATTGCCGACTGGTATCTTTTTCAACAGCTTTGAATTGTAAACAGCCAGAGTAGTGTCAATGCTTTGGGATTTTACAGAAGGTTTAAATTTTACCAGGATTTGATCTTCTGCATATTTTTGGGATTTTTTATGCAGGGGAAGGCCTTCGTTCAACTGGCGTATTTTTTGATGATGCAGGTGAGTTCTGTAGCGAGGGCGCAATTTTTTTTGAAATTTGGTTTGGGAGTATCCGGTAGAAAGTATTATGCTGAATATAATAAATAAATATAATACTAGTTTTCTGTTTTTCATAATTTTCTCCAATAGTATCTAAAATGAAAAAACAGTACCAAATATAAAACTGTAATCCAGGCTCTTAGCATGGGGAATAAGAAACACTTCTGCTTTAATATTTAGATAGTTAGTGAGTTCATAACGTGTTCCAATAGCAGCGCATATGTTTCCCAGTGATACTATTTTTTTATCTTCTTTTCCGGATAGATCTTCCACCGATTGTTCCATGGAGTAAGTTCCCTGGAGATCGGTATAACTAATGAATATATAAGGGTAAAAATTGTCAAATCCGGTATAAGTTATCTGAGGTCCGGCTATTATTCTCCACCAGTTAGGTTTTCCGGTTACATTCCCGGAGACACTTAGACCGGGGATGTCCCATTCTTTTTTTGATGAAATATAATAGACGAACTGACCTCGAGCTTTTATCTCAAAATTGCTAAAATTATATATTTTGAAATTTAATTCACTTCCAAATAGATATCCTCCTATATTTCCTGTGTCAAGTTCTATGGAGAAGGGAAGTTGTCTGAATAATAATTTGTTAAAATTTGACAATGAATACCCGGCAATTGCCCTAAGGGATATTCTGTCGTGAATTTCGATTTCTGCGTTTAATGTAAATAAAAAGGAATTCAGCTTAGAAGTATTATCTTCTCCCCAGTCTAAAGTCCGGTTTAAATATTCAAATCCGATTCCTGGCTTAATTTTAATAGAACGTTCTGTACTTAGTTCCTGATATTGGGGAAACAGAAGCCCAGGTGCAAAAGCAAAAATTAGCACAATAGCTAATAGGTTTTTAATATAGCGCATCTCATCCTCCTATTTTTCTGTTTTATTTTGAATTTTTTCAATTTCTTTCAGCCTCTCAGTTGATCTTTTAGCGAATTCACTTTGAGGGTAATCAGTTATAACTTTCCTGAAATAAGGAGTGCTTTGGTCATAAAGTTTTGAATTAAAATAGGAATCAGCAAGATAAAAATAGATCTTATCCATCCTTGAGTATCCTGGGAATTTAGTAATGATTTCCGTTAATCGGCTGATTGCAGCCTTATAAGCATGGGAATTATAATAGAAAACAGCTATAGAAAGAGAATGTTTAGTTAAACGGTCTTCACATTCTTGTATTTTTTCTCTCGCCTGGTTTGCCTCTTCACTTAGAGGGTATTTGGTCACCACTAATTTGAATTCTGAAAGAGCTTGATTGGTCTTGAACTGATCTCTTTCTGGTTTTAAAGCTTTTTCATAAAAAGTCATTCCTATTTGATATTGCGCATAAGCTGCTGAAGGGCTGTAGGGAAAAAGATTTGTAAATTCTCTATACTCGGATGCAGAGATTATCATGCTGCCTTCGTCTCCTTTTTCAAAATAAGAGTCTGCAATTGCTAATTTGGCGCGTTGTGCGTAAAAACTTTTGGGAAAAGAATCAATTATTTGTCTGAAATAAAGCCGCCCTTTTTCAGGATTCTTTTTGATATATTGTTCTCCCATATTGTATAGAGCTTCGTCATTTGAAGCTATTTCAGGAGAAATTTCTGTAGTTTTTTTACTGCAGCCTGTTCCGATTATGATTGTTATTAATAATAAAAATAAGATTTTTTTCATGGTAAATACCTTTGAATCCAACTCCATTGTTCTTGTAGTCCCTCATCAAGCCTGACTTTAGGGGAATAGTCCAAGTCTACATAGGCTTTTTTAATATCAGCAAAAGTATGCAGAACATCACCTTTTTGTTTTTTTTCGAATTGAAGTTTGATTTTTTTTTGGCAGATTTGTTCAAGCAAAGAAAAAACATTTTTGAGGATTAACTGATTCCCGCCGCCTATATTGTATATTTCCCCTTCGTTTCCTTTTGATAAGGAAACAATGTTTGCTTCAATGATATCATCAACATAGGTAAAATCCCGGGTTTGTTTTCCATCGCCGTATATTAAAATAGGTTTGTTTAAAAGAATAGCTTTGAAAAATCTATGAAAAGCCATGTCCGGACGCTGGCCAGGACCGTACACAGTGAAAAATCTCAAAGAGACAGTGGGAACTCCATAATTTCTAAAATAGAGCCTGCAGAGATTTTCGGCGGCAAGCTTGCTTACTCCATAGGGAGAAAAAGGAGAAAGAGCGCTCGTTTCTTTCATGGGAAGTTCCGGGGATGATCCGTATACTGAAGAAGAGGAAGCATAGACAAATTTTGTTAATTGGTATTTTTTGGCAGTTTCCAGGAGTTTTTGGGTGGCTTCGATATTGTTTCTGGTATAAATTAAAAAGTTTTTTCCCCAGCTTGCCCTCACTCCTGCTTGTGCAGCCAGATGGAATACAGCATCAATATTTTGTAATAAATTATTCAGATTAAGCCGGTTTATATCTTCTGGGAAAAATTTAAATTTTTTATGTTTAACAAATGGAGCAAGATTTGCTTCTTTTATACTGCGGGGATAATAATCAGTAAAAGAATCAACTCCTGAGACATAATGGCCTTCTTTTAAAAGCCGGCTGCACAGGTGAGAGCCGATAAATCCTGCTGCCCCGGTGACTAAACAATTCATTTGTTTCCTTGTGTACTCAGCTTTTTCTTCAAACGGATTACTGCTGCTTTCGGGTCTTCAGCTTTAAAAACCTCTGAGCCGATGACAAAAATATCCACTCCCAATTCACTAAGGTCCTTTATGTTTATTTCTTTTACTCCGCCATCTATTTCAATCAGAGTATTTAGGTTTTGTTCTTTTATCAAATTTTTTAGCTGGGATATTTTTGTTTTGCTGGATTCTATAAATTCTTGAGCCCCAAAGCCAGGATTTACAGTCATCAGCAAGACAAAATCCAGATCTTTAATTATATCGTTCATCAGGTGGATCGATGATGCCGGATTAAGAGCAAGGCCGGCTTTGCAGCCTGCTTGTTTGATGGAGGATATGTCTCTATTAAGGTGCTTGGAAGCTTCCAAATGAATTGAGATCCAATCCGCCCCTGCATCTTGAAATAAAGGAATAAAATATTGGGGATTATTCACCATCAAGTGAACATCGAGGGGAAGAGATGTTTTTTCTTTTAAGGAAGCTACCAATTGAGGTCCGAACGTCAGATTAGGAACAAAGTGACCGTCCATAATATCAATATGGAGAAGATCGGCACTGGCTTCTTCCACAATTTTTACAGCTTCAGCGATTCTTGAAAAATCAGCTGAAAGTATTGAAGGTGCTATTTGAGGCATTATTTGCTTACCTCCAGAGTGATAATATTTCTTTTTTGGATACAATTCCCTTGTTTAGGCTTTTGATTTATGATTATGTCGGATTCAAGGCCGGGATATTGAAAGCGATGTATATCTCCTATCCGGAAGCCAATTTCTTCGAGTTTGGCTTTCACGACTTCAACTTTTTTTCCTAAAAGATCCGGCATAAGGTATTTTTTTTCATTTTCTCCCTGACTTACCAGAAGGTTTATTTTTGAGTTTATTCCGACTTCCTGGGTTGATATTGGGTATTGACTGATGATTTTTCCTGCAGCATACCTGGAAGTGTGTACATGGGAAACTATACCTTTTCGTAAGCCGGCTTCCTGAAGAGTAAGAGGAATAGCTTCAAGGGTTCTGCTGATGATCATTGGAACTACTACCTTTTCTTTTCCCGCACTTACAACAACTTTGACATTTTGGTTTAATTTGATTTTAGAGTCAGGGGGTGGTTCTTGGGAAATGATCTTCCCTTTTTCATATAGTTCATGGAGTTGAACGTCAGTCTGGACTGCGTATAATTTATGCTTGGAAAGTTCCGTTCTGGCTTCTTCAATAGTTTTTCCTCTAAGGTCAGATAGGGTAACCATTTCTCCTGTTTTAGTGATTTGAAAAGAAACAATAGCTGAAAGGAAAAATAAATTAAGAAGTATCAAAGCAAAAAATGTTATTTTAATATATTTTTCCGACATTTTTATTAATTTAAAATCAAAATAATAAATACCATAGTTTAATAACCAAGTAAACCTTTAAAGAGTTACAAGAGAGTATAAAACTACTAACGTGAATTATTCACATTGACATGGACACTGGTAAGTCCCTGCGAAAGACAGGGATTTCCCCCAGCGGGGAAATCTTTTCCTGTCCTCACAACGCTCTCCTCGAGGTTCTCTCGAGGAACCATGCCCGCGTTGTTCCGGATGGCTTTCTTCGGGATTTACCAGTATCCATGCCAGCTCAGCTTCCCATTTGCAAGAAGCACAAGCCACAGCTAAATTTCATCTTTTATGAACAATTCAGGTAAGGGATTCGGCTATAAGCTGGACTATATCCTTGACCTTGATGTTTTCCTTATCTTTGTCCTTAAGTCCGTCCTGAAGCATAGTCTGGCAAAAAGGACAGGAAGTAACCACTAGCTCTGTATTAGAGTCTATAACCTCATCTGTTCTGAGATGGTTGATCCGTAGGCCGGAAGATTCCTCAGTCCACATTAAGCCGCCTCCTGCTCCGCAGCAGAAACTATGCTCGCAATTGTTTTTAAGTTCTATAAGTTTAGAACTGAACACTTTAGATAAAATCTTCCTTGGTTGAGAAATAATATTATTATGGCGTCCGAGGTAACATGAATCGTGATAGGTAAAATCTTTTGTCATTTTTTGCTTAATAGGTAACCGGTCTTTCTGAATAAGCTCTGCAAGCAGCTGGGTGTAATGGGTCACTTCTATTTGCTTGAATGCTTTTTTTGTATCCGGATTTAATTCCGGCAGTACATCCAGCAGTCCCGGATATTCGTTCTTAAAAGTATTGTATCCGTGGGGACATATGGTGATTATTTTTTTTACATTATACTTCTTAAAAAGTTTTATATTCTCGGCTGCCTGCATTTGGTATAGATATTCATTACCAAGGCGTTTAGCTGAATCTCCGCAGCATTTTTCTTCTACTCCCAAAATGGCAAAATCTATATCAGCTATATTTAAAATAGTCGCCATTGCCCGGGCTATCTTTTTTCCTTCTTCGTCAAAAGAGCCAGCGCATCCAACCCAGAATAAATAGTTCGCCTCAGGGTGGTCGCTGATGAGTTTTATATCCAGTCCTTCTTTCCAGCCGGCTCTATCGGAAAAACCAATTCCCCAGGGATTGCTGTTGGTCTCAATATTACGGAAAAAGGAATTTAATTCACCTGGGAATTTACTTTCCATTAATACCTGACTTTGTCTTAACCCTATGATTTTTGGTATATGTTCTATTTCGACTGGGCATACATGCATACAGGCTCCACAAGTAGTACAGGTCCAGATCTCATCTTGGGAAAACGTGCTTTCCATCAGGGGTTTGACCTCCTCTTTTTTGTTTGAAATATATTTTTTTCCTTGCTTAAGGAGATGCTTTTTAAGGTTGAAGATTATCATCTTGGGTGAGAGGGCTTTGTCACTTGAGAAGGCTGGGCAGACATCCTGGCACCGTCCGCATTCCATGCATGCGAATGTATCAAGCAGGTCTTTCCAGGTATAATCCGAAGCCTTTTCAACTCCAAAGACTTCAGCATTTTCGATATCCATTGACCGTAGCTCTCCCATGTGGATATCACTATTAACCAACAAATTAAAAGAACCGGCAAACATGTGGAAATATTTTGAATGGGGGACATAAGCGATAAAACCGAAAACAAGAAGAATATGCAGCCACCAGGCTATATGTAGATGGGTGTTGAGAATGGCGGGGTTTGATAAGTTCTGTATAAAGCCAGCAAAATAACCGCCCAGAAAAGAAAGACGCTCTGTTTCAGGGTGAATGGCAATAGCAAATATCTCAAAATATAGATAGCTGAGAGTAATCAGAGTAAGCATAATATAGATTATGGCAGAGTCTATTAGGGTGGTTTTATAGGCTTCCGGGCGTATTATAAAACGTTTAATATAGAAAAATAAAACACCTGCTATAACCAGAATTGCGAACATGTCTACCAGAAAGGAAAAGAATAAACCAAAATTGGTATTACCGAACAGATAAAATTTTGAGAAAAATCCTTCCAGGCTGTGATTTATAGTCATAGTATCAAAGGTCAGGGCTCCGTAAAAAATAAAAACATGCATAAATCCAGTTAACAGCCTTTCATTTTTAAGTGTGCATCTCTGAAGCAAGATTTTTGAAAGGGCTTGTCCTATTCTTTTTGCCAGATTATTAAATCTTTTATCTGGTTGTCCGGTACGGATAATTTTAATACGGTAATAGACCGGAAGGGCAAAAGCTATAAAAGTGGTAATAATAACAAGACTAAATATGATTTTTCCTATAGGTGAAAGCATAGTCCCTCCTTTCCAGGCTAAAAATCGTAGGCTAATCCTAAGCGAAATATTCGCGGGTACTGGATTTCCGTTGCATAACGCAGAGGAAAATCAGGTCCCGTCCATTCATTTTCTTCTGTTGCCCAATGACGATTTAAAATATTAAATCCGTCAAAAATTATCCTTAACCGGGATTTTCCAATGGTAATTATTTTTTCTAAGCGAATATCTACTGTTTTGTTATATTCATACCTGGAAATTCCGCGTGGATGAGCCTGGATATAAATAGGGCCTTGGTTAAGCCCGGTGATGATGATTTTTCTTGAAAAGGGCTGTCCGTCATAATACTTGATAATACCACTGATTCTTATTCCGAAAGGAGCCTGATAATTTAAGCCCAATCTTCCTGTATAAGCACGATCAAACCTAACTCGGCCTTCAGCATTTATCAAATTATTGGGATTGTCAAATAAAACACCCACAATTCCGTCATCATTTTCCCATTCAGTGTTTCCTGGATTTGTGTGGCCTGCTGCCTGGGTAGCTGTCAAGGAAAGGAAAAATGTAAAGCGAGGACCAAATTTTTTTATTAGGTTAAGGTCAAGTCCGAAATAAGAAGTTGCTCTAGTATTTGAGTCCATATTTGTTAGCAGGTAATAGTCCTGACCAAGGCTCTTCTTGTCTTGTTCATAAATAGTAAATAGAAGATCGTCATAAGAAAAAGGAATTCGATCATCACCTATATCTGAATAATAAAGCGGGTGATAATTATCAAAACTGACTCCTGTATTCAAGCGGTGAATCAGGTTGTATGTGGTTCTATGAAAGCCGCCCAGATAAAAGTACCATTCTGAGCCGAAAGTGAGGGAATATGATATGACTATTTCATCCGTAAACGGCCTTTTAAGGTCAGGATCGATTGAGGCAAAGTAAGATCCTTGTCTTTGCATTAAAATCCCTGATTCTCCGGGCTGATATTGCTTGTCCTGGTTTGAGTCATCCCACTCATACACAAGCCCGGCTAATGTATCAGGATTTCCATAGGAAAGATAGTTTAGCTGTAGTTTATAAAAATAGCGGGCAAAGGAAAACTTAAGGGCTGATGTTTTGGCTTTGTTAAGCGGGATGATAATTCCAATTCTGGGAGAAAAATTAAGCCAATCGATCCTATTTTCAGAACTGATTTCTTGCCCATCTTGAATTGGAATCCATCCTTGGCTATAAGCAAAGTTGAATCCGAGATAGACAGAAAAAAAGTTGGATAAGCTAAAAGTATCCTGCAGATAGAGGTTAATATTTCGGGATGATTCCCGGTGTTGGACCGGGGAATTGTATTTAATTACCTGGAGAGGCTCTTCCCCGAAAAAGAGAAGGTGAAGATTGTCCCTAATTTCTTTTTGTGAGGAGGATGAATTGTTTTGAAATTGAAATCCGTACTGGAGTTTATGCTTGGAGTTGAAGATATTTGTAAATAAGGATTCTCCCTTTAAAAGAACAGTGAAATTTTTCCGCGAATTATCATATGCTGAAGATGCTGCCCCTGCAGGAGGGCTGCGAAATATGCCTGTGCTGTATGGCTCTGTTGCTGTTTCCTGAAAATCAGATTTTACATCACCTGAACTGAATGAGGCTCCCAAGGAAATATAATGATCATTATGGATTCTTGTATCCCAGATGACCTGAAATACATTATATAGTTCTCTTCGATCTAAGGTAGACGAGAAGGGGGTATTTCTTTCAGCCCCGTAGGAAGGATGGGAGATATTCTGGCCGGTCCAGAGAAATAATAGGCTGCTTTCAGGAAATTTATATTTTAAACTCAGGAGTCCGGATATAAAGGAGGATTTGTCCATATCTGAGTAGTCGGCCAGATTCCGTGCCAGACCAAAGGCTGTAACAGAAGAAAAGACATATAGTTTTTCAGGGATAACCGGACCGGAAAAGTGGAAATTTCCCTCATTAAAATAATCAAATCCGTGACTTTCTAAAAGGCCTTCCTGTTCAAGATCTGGAGTTATATTTGTGCTTTGAAGAGAATGATGGGTGTAAAAAGTAGAAACTCCTCCCTGAAATCGTTCGCCTCCATTGCGGGTTGAAAGGTCGAAATATCCTCCGGGAGACATGGCATAAGGAGGATTTCCTGCATTCACCATCCGGTAAGAGTTGAGGCTGTAGAAGTCCGGGTAAAATAAAGGTTTTCCTGTCTGGTATGGATCTGTAACATCCATTCCGTTTAGAAGGTAGGTATTTTGGGTCCAGGAGCAGCCTCCCCTAGCACTGAAAAGAGCGGGAATTCCTGACCACAGTCCTGCTGTATCTATGCGGTTGGTTGTAGCGGAAAGGTCTTGATTTTCTATCACAGACCAGATGTTATGGGCAGAGGGGAATCTGTTGAGTTGGTTATGGTTAATTATGGTTTGATGGATGTTATGGGTGTAATCAAGGCGTACTAGCCGGGAATAGGAGCTGTCATTCTGAGACAGAATGGTTTCGATATAATATGTCTGAGATGGTTCAAGCTGGATATTATTTTGAACATGAGGTTGATAGCCATCTATATTAAATTTGATTGAATATTCGCCAGGGGAAAGTCCTGTTATTTGAAATGTCCCTTTTTTGCTGCTGAGCAGGGTTATATCATTGTTTTGACCTTTGTGAGATAAAATAATCCTGACTTGAGCTATGGGATTCTTTATGGAATCGTAAACAACTCCTTGTAATCCTGCATATTCAGGCGCAGCAAAGATAAAATAAGAGAAAAGAAAAGGCAGACTAACGAGAAGGGTGAGCCGGGCGAAAAGCCATTTTGAAGTTGGCCGTTTGTAGTTAAAAGATTTGCTTAATAATTTTGTTAACATTTTTTCTAACCTGAACTATTTAAAAAAAGTGTCTATATGGCTGAAATTAAGGTGTAGCTTGTGCTCGTTCAGATTTTTAACGCCATTCCTCTTCGTTTTTCTCGGCGTCTGCGGATCCTGGTTATTCATAAAATATGTATGCACACCATACAAATTTAACATGATTAACACTTTATAAAACATGATATTTATTAAGTGTATGATTCTTGCGTTTATTCTTGTCATGATTTTTATTTAATGCATACATATTTTCCCTTACAGGCGAGCCGATCTTACCGTATCTCCTTCGTTACAGGGTATTCGCGGTGAAATACCACAGCTTCATACCCTGTGCCTCATATCTGCCGCAACCTCAACTCGTGAATAATCCAGGATCATATTTCAGCATCAGAAGGCTAAATCTTCAATGTCGCCACAGCCACACCAGAATTTCATAAGATACAAATCTTTTACCATAACATTATACATTTTACAATTTACGTTTCATGGTTTTTACCATTTACTATTTACCATTTACTATTTTCTGTTTTTACGCATCTGCAGTAACCTCGAATCGTGAATAATCAAGGTTGGGCTATTTATGTATTTTTTGGTTTTGCCTGTCAAGGCAAAATTATCTTTAAAGAACTTCCAACAATTTTTTATCCTACGAGCGAGTCGAGATGAAATTCGGGACTCGTCTTTATACTAACATTTAACGTTTTATTTCTTTCTATTCTCTATTTTCTTTTATTACTTTTGACAGAAGCGGAGTAAAAAGAATCAGGTTAGTTGATTAAGAAAACCGTGAGCAAGGATGAGCGGGCATGGTTCTTCTCCTTTAAGGAGAAGAGAGCGAAGACTGTATCCGAGCGGATTTTCCACGCTGGGGAAAATTCGCGTGTTTTCGTATCA
>Ga0114922_10000186_pt1 | contig 58808 bp, 41 predicted proteins | sample AartaG_FD_100975 | JGI IMG/M metagenome (GOLD analysis project Ga0114922, IMG submission 100975) | Deep subsurface microbial communities from Aarhus Bay to uncover new lineages of life (NeLLi) - Aarhus_00045 metaG | ecosystem: Environmental > Aquatic > Marine > Oceanic > Sediment | place...
GCGGAGGCGGCGGAAGTTATGACCGGCCGGGGGATATCATGTATTGTGGTGGTGGAAGGAGATGAGGTTGTCGGCGTAATGACGGAAAAAGACCCTCTGAGAGGCGTTATTGGTTTGGGGAAGGACGCCGGGGCGGTCAAGGTGGAGGAGGTGATGAGCACGCCCGCGATGAGTGTGTCGGGCGACTGTTCGATATATAGCGCGAGCTGGATTATGGAGCGGATGGATATCCGGCGATTAGTTGTTATTGAGGACAATCAACTGCGGGGGATTGTTACTCAAACGGATATTTTCCGGGTAGTAAGACAGAAGCTGCAGAGTGATATCGATGAGCTTAGCGAATTGCGTCAGCGTCTGAAGACGGAGAAGTCGTTTGCCGGTATTGTTGGGCATGACAGGAAGATGTTAGAGGTGTTTGAGACCATCAAGGAGGTTGCGGAGGTGGATGTGCCGGTGCTGATACAGGGAGAAAGCGGTACGGGCAAGGAGCTGGTCGCGGCGGCGATTCACAATGAAAGCGGGCGGGCGGGCAAGCCGTTCGTGGCGGTGAACTGCGGCGCGCTGCCGGAGGGGGTTCTGGAGAGCGAGTTGTTCGGGCACATCAAAGGCGCATTTACGGGCGCTGTCTGCGACAGGAAGGGGCGATTCGAATTAGCAGACGGAGGGACGATATTTTTAGATGAGATTGGAGATTTTCCTGCTGCGATGCAGGTCAAGCTGCTTCGGGTGCTGCAAGAGGGCAGGCTGGAGCGTGTGGGAGACAATGATAAAGTAAAAAGCTTTCGGATCGCGCCGGCGCGGATGAGTTTTCAACGAGTTGGCGGTGAGGATACGCTACGGGTAGATGTTCGAGTTATAAGCGCAACGAACAAGGATCTTGCCGAGGAGGTCGCAGCGGGAAGATTTCGCGAGGACCTTTTTTACAGGCTATGCGTGGTTCCGGTGTATCTTCCGGCCCTTCGTGAGCGACGAAGTGATATTCCGGTCCTGGCAGAGCACCTGTTGAGAAAGGCGTCAGCAGAGGCCGGTCGAGAGGGTGTTGTGCTATCGGCGGAGGCGGTGGGCGCGATGATGGATTATGAGTGGCCCGGTAATGTGCGGGAGCTTGAGAACGCTATCCGCTATGCGCTGGTGAAGTGCAGGGCAGAGGTGATATTACCGGAGCATCTTCCCTTAAAGCTTGTTGAAGGTGAGATTTCGGCACAAACTTCGCCGAGAAAGACAAGGAAGAAAGAGCGGAAGCGCAAGCTGGACGCAGGGAGTGTGCGGCAGGCGATGGAGGAGGCGGGGGGCAATAAGGTTGAGGCGGCCCGTCTGCTTGGGGTTTCCCGGGCGACGCTGTATCGGTTCCTTGAAGAGAGCGAGAAGGTAAGCGAAGTGACGGTGCTGTAATCGGACCTTTAGGTGTCTCAAAAGTGTCTCAATTGCCCTTATTTGTCTCATTTGGGGCAAATGAGACAAAGTAGTTTGGCGTCTCAAAAGTAAATTCATCTCTAAGAGCTTAATTTCCAAGAGGTTGCAACAGCCCTGTGTAAAGGTCTGTTTTGTGCAAGGTACGGGGGCAGCATGCCGGTGTATCGTTAAGGACGGTGAAATGAGACATCAGGCGGGATTGGGCGGAAAGAATTTTATTTCGTTAAGTTGTTGAGTTTAAGGAGGTTAAAGTTTTTTTAGGATTTAGCGGGGGAGCTGGCACGGCCGTTGCACTAAGTAATACTGGAAACGAAGAGAATCAACCAGAATTGGGGGCGTAAAAATGAGCGGCAGCAGGAACGAATATATATCGAAGGCGTTAAAGATGGCCGAGGAGCTGCTGGGCCTTGCCAACAGCCAAGAGGCCCAGGGAGACGACGAGGCCAGCAGCGAACTTACCGAGGTGCTGCGTGACTGTGCATACAAGATTCGGGAGGAAGCGGAACGCGAGGCACGCAAGGGCGACAACAAATGGCGCAAGCCGGTAGAGCCCATTCTGGTAATTTTTACAGCACTGATGTTGTCGGCGCTACTGGCATCTCCGGTGAGTGCGACTATTATCCTCTCAACGGGCGCAAATGAGACGTTGGGCGGGCTGACGTTCAGCAAGGGCGCGCTGGCGGAGTATGACCCTTCAAGCGACACGGCAACATTGTACCTCGACGGAGGCCTTTTTGGAGGCCCTGCAGATATCGACGCGGTGCATGTTCTGGGCAGCGGCAACATTGTTCTGTCAACGGTAGGCGGAGCCACATTAGGGGGGCTTAGCTTCGGCAAAGGTGACCTTGTTGAGTACAACCTGATTGCGGACACAGCCACGTTGTACTTTGATGAGACGTTGTTTAGCAGTGTTCAGCCCAACATCGACGCGGCCTACATCACAGGCAGCGATAACGTAATACTGTCAACCAGTGCCGACGCCACGTTAGGCGGACTGAGCTTTGGGTCAAATGACCTTGTTGAGTACAATCCGTCGACAGATACGGCTACACTTTACTTCGACGGGACCTTGTTTTCGACCTCAAATGAGAACGTCGATGCAGTACATATCCTTAGCAGCGGCAATATAATCCTTTCAACTACAAGTGACGCGACTCTCGGTGGGTTGAGTTTCAGCGAGGGAGACCTGGTGGAGTACAATTTGGGGACAGATACCGCAACTTTATACTTCAATGAAGGTAACTTTGCCACCGCCGCTGATATTGACGGTGCTTACATCAGCGCCCCAGAGCCGGCAACGATAGCGCTGCTTGGCCTGGGGAGTCTGGTACTGATGCGCCGCCGGCGCAGACAAAATGGCCCAAAAGGTGCGCGGGTGAGAGGACTCGGTTAGATATAGTAAGCTTGTGAAGCCGCGACAAGGATATTTATGTATATCCTTTCGTGCAGTCACACTATATGGCTCCCATGGCCCCTTTAGTCAATTAAGCGGAGGGTAAGAATTGTAAGGCGGGAATTATGCGGTGGAGGGTGTCTCCAAGAGGGCGGTAGCCGCCTCCAAGTCTTCGACGAATTCAAAGAAACAATCGACACATGTTAGTTTGAAGATATTTCTGGTCAGTTCGGAGGCGTTGAAGAAGATGAGTCTTCGGCCGGAGGCGGTCAGGAGCTTATGCAGCTGTACAAAGCCGGAGATGCTCAGGGAAAGCAGTATGTCGACCCTGGAGAGGTCGACGATTACGTCGCAGTGGGTTTCCTGACGGACCATTTCCATGGCCTTGTCGAGTTCGGGTCTGATTTTGGGCTCGGACTGCAACTCAACGAGGATGATATTGTCAGCGTGGTTGATTATTCCCATTTCCGCTTTCCTTCTTTAGGCCAATGCGGTTTTTGCAGCTTCGGATTTAGCATCGGCACAAACCTGGGCTGGGTTAAGTAAAAACCAAGAAACCATCATTCTTAGGGGCGATTTGGGCTGTAAAGGGGTTAATTTAAGGTTGTATGCAGGAATTTCGGCCCTTTTTTTCGAGGTATTTTTGGTGGTATTCTTCTGCCTTATAGAAGGCCGGGGCGGGCGTGATTTCGGCTACGACCGGTTTGGCGAATCTGGATTGGGCTTTTTGTTTTGATTTTTCGGTGGCGAGCTGCTGGTCTTCACTGTGGTAGAAAACGGCGGAGCGGTACTGGTAGCCGACGTCCTGGCCCTGGCGGTCGGGAGTGGTCGGGTCGTGGATTTCCCACAAGACCTCCACAAGTTCTTCGTAGGAGACGATTTTGGGGTCGTAGGTTATCTGTACGGCCTCGGCGTGTCCTGTTTTGTCCGAGCAGACCTGCTGATACGTGGGGTTTTGGAGATGGCCGCCCGTGTAGCCGACGGTTGTGGATTTTACACCATTTATTTTGCCAAAGGCGGCCTCCACGCCCCAGAAGCATCCGGCGGCAAACGTGGCCATTTCGAAGCGTGACTCATCTGAAGTGCTCATATTTTTTCGCTCCTGTTTTTTGGGGCACCCTTCTATTAAAGCGGCAGCGGCAGACAGCGCTAATACAATAGCTATTATTTTGCTGTTTTTTAATCGTTTCATGATAGCTGTAATTATATATAAAAAGTACGCATAGCGTAATTTTATGTTCGTGGGGCAGGGGGAGGGATTGTGGTGAGCGTGGTTCGCAAATATAGCTTGACGGATTGGCGCGGCGGTAATAGACTTGTCTGCTTGTTCAGCCTTTGTGTTAGAGGATATACAGTTGGAAGAAGCAATTGCCAAAGCCGGCGCCCTTATTGAGGCGATGGAGTATATTCGGAAGTTTCGCGGCCGAATCGTGGTGGTTAAACTCGGCGGAAGCGTCCTTGACGATGCCGGTCTGCAAAAGAAGCTGCTGACCGACATCGCGTTTATGGCGACGGTGGGGATGCAGCCTGTTATCGTTCACGGCGGGGGAAAGGCGATTACGAAGGCGATGAACGATGCGGGTTTAGAGCCGGTGTGGGTACAGGGCCTGCGGTATACGGATGAGCGGGCGCTGAATATAGCAGAGCACACGCTTGTGAATGCAATCAATGTCCCCATCTGTGAGGCTCTCAAAGAGTTAGGCTGTTACCCGACGGGGCTGCACTCGCTAAGCAGTTGTGTGTTGTTTGCGGAAACTCTGCGCTTAGAGGGTGAGGACGGGCGGAAGGTGGATTTGGGCCTGGTCGGAGAGGTAAGCGAGGTGAACGGGCATCTACTGAAGACGCTGTGTGCTGACGGTACTATACCCGTCATTGCGTCGGTTGCACAGGACAAGAGCGGGGGCAAGCTAAATGTTAATGCCGACAGTGCGGCGGGTAAGGTCGCGGCAACACTACAGGCGGAGAAGCTTGTAGTAGTAAGCGACACACACGGGGTACGAAAGGACGTCAACAACCCGGAGAGCTGGGTGCCGAGTCTGGATGAGAAGCAAATAAAGGATATGATTGCTGCCGGGATAATCGGCGACGCCATGCTGCCGAAGGTCGAGGCGTGTATCACGGCATTGGACGGCGGAGTTAATAAGGCGCATATTATCGATGGGCGGATTGAGCATTCGCTGCTGTTGGAAATCTATACCGATAAGGGCGTTGGAACGCAGATCATTAAGAATTTAGAAGGTAAAGGGACATGACTACAGAGGAGACGATAGATTTGTTTGATAAGTATGTTATCGGGAATTATCCGCGTTTGCCGCGGGTCATTGTCCGGGGACAGGGGTGCTACTGTTTCGATGCGGACGGTAACAAGATACTGGATATGTTTCCCGGCTGGGCGGTAAGCGCGATAGGTCACTGCCATCCGAAGGTGGTCGAGGCGATACGCAAGCAGGCGGGCGAGCTTCTGCATATAGATAACACGCTGTATTCGGAGCCGCAGGGCAAGTTGGCGAAGCTGTTGAGTGAGCGGGCGTTCGGGGGCAAGAGCTTTTTCTGCAACAGCGGTGCGGAGGCGAATGAGGCGGCGCTGAAGTTAGCACGGCTGCATACCCCGGAGGAAAAATACAAGTTCATTACGGCCGAAGGCAGCTTTCACGGGCGGACTTTCGCGACGATGACGGCGACGGCCCAGCCAAAGCACCATGAGGGTCTGCTGCCTCTGCTGCCGGGCTTTGTTTATGTGCCATTTAATGACATTGAGGCAATGGAGGAGGCATTCAGTGGTGAGGTTGCCGCGGTCATGGTCGAGCCGATTCAGGGCGAAGGTGGGATAAATATTCCCAGGAGTGAATACCTGCAGGCGGTGCGGCGACTCTGCGATGAAAATGGAGCGGTTCTGATATTCGACGAGGTTACGACGGGGATGGGCCGAACCGGCAAATGGTTCGCGTACCAGCATTTTGACGTTGAGCCGGACATTATGACAATGGCAAAGGCGCTGGGGGGAGGTATGGCAATAGGAGCAATGATGGCCAGAGAAGAGGTAGCGGCGTCGCTGGTTCCGGGTAAGCACGCAACGACATTCGGCGGTAACTGTCTGGCGTGCGCGGCGGCGGTCGCGGTCATCGAGGCGATAGAGGAAGAGAAGCTTTTGGAAAACGCCGTTGAAACTGGGAAATACGCGCAAGAGAAACTTAGCCAGCTGAAGGAGAAACATTCGATTATAGACCATGTGCGGGGCGTCGGACTGATGATTGGCGTTCAGCTGACGGGGCCGGGGGCGGAGATAGTGGATAAGTGTCTGGAGAAAGGGCTACGGATAAACTGCACGCAGGGTACGGTAATACGGTTTATGCCGCCGATGGTCGCGGGGCGTAAAGAAATTGACGAGGCAGTTGATATTTTTGATGGTGTTTTGACTGAGAGCGCGAAATGAAGGATTTTCTCTCGATAAGTGAATGTTCAGCAGAGGAATTAGGCGAGCTGCTGAATTTAAGCTCGCAACTGAAGAGGTTGTACAAAGCGGGCAGCCGGGACACGTGCCTTAGCGGGAAGGTTTTGGCGATGCTTTTCGAGAAGCCGAGCCTTCGGACGCGGATTAGCTTTCAGGTGGCAATGACGGATTTGGGCGGCAATGCGATTTACGTTAAGCCCGAGGACATCGGCGGGATCGGGAAGCGCGAGCCGGTCAAGGACATCGCGAGGGTGCTGAGCCGGTACGTCGATGGGATAATGGCGCGGACGTTCGAGCACAACACGGTCACCGAATTAGTGGAGTTCGCGACGGTGCCGGTAATCAACGCTCTTACGGACTGGTCGCATCCATGTCAGGCAATGGCCGATGTGCTTACTATTCAAGAGCATTCAGAGAAACTGGAGGGGGTGAAGATTGCGTTTATCGGTGACGGCAATAACGTTGCGCGGTCGCTGGCTTTCGCGTGCGCGAAGCTCGGTATGAAAATGGTTATTGCAGCGCCGGCCGAGTACGAGTTGGACGCTGAGACGATAGCAAAGGCAAATGAGGTTTCAGCGGGGAGCGTGAGTCAGATAAACGATCCTACGCAGGCCGTTGCCGGCGCCGATATTATATATACGGATACGTGGGTGAGCATGGGGCAGGAAGAGGAGAAGCAGAAACGGATTAAGGACTTCGAGGGCTTTCAGGTCAACGCGGAACTGCTGAAGTCGGCGCCCGAGGGTGCGAAGATTATGCACTGTCTGCCGGCCAATCGGGGGCTTGAGATTACGGATGAGGTTGCCGAGTCGGCCAATTCGATTATATTTGACCAGTCGGAGAATCGATTGGCCTTCCAGCGGGCTTTGCTAAAGAAATTGCTGAGTTAGTTCTGCTTTTTGCTGCCAACGTGGTCACAGGAGAAAAAGGCGTGAATTTCAAAATTAACAATGTCGAACATTACACATCACCCTCCGGGTTGAATGCAGATGAGATTCTAAACGCCTACGGTACTTCTCTGGTGGACATGAAAAACGCCATGAAGAAAAAAACATTTGTTCATTGTCACATTGATAAAGGTTTTCAGATGGATTTAGCCGAGCAACTTGAGACTCTTTTGAAATTACTCTTCCGGAGCGGGGGATCCTACTTATATATGGACGGATACTCTCCGGCGATGCGCGAGACGCCGGATGTTGAGGTAGGCCAAAAGGGGTGCGCAAAAAGAATATTCATAGAAATAGAGTTTAGGCCAAACGAACATAAGGACATTGTAAAGTTTTTAATAGGACACAAGAAACAAACTCTTGAACTTGGAATTCTGATTGTTGCAATAAATAGAGAAGCAATAAACAGGAAATATTCCACCATGCCTGAATACGAAAAGTGCAGGAAAACTATCGAGGAGTTACAGTCTGACTGCCCTATACTGGTTATGGGAATAGACGGCAACTGGGTTCCAGCAGAGGGATGAAGATGTGAACGTGAGCAGGATAAATCTAAACCGCAGGTATTCGGAATGATGGACGACGAATATCCTCCAGACTACATCAAAGAAAACTACGAAGTATTCGACAGATTTACTTTTGATTATCTTTTCAAGAGACTACTGGCGGACGGTTATGACCACGAAGAGGCAAAAGACATAATACTGTATAACTGCGCACTGAGTACCTTAGTAACCCAGGAGAGGCTGGATAATGAGTATTATTTGGAAATGTCGGTAGACAACGGAATGGCCCCTGATCTTCTGGATATGTATAGAGAAGAATTCAATAAGGGTGTGTTTAACGAGAACTAAGGGGATTTCTCTTTTGTGTCTTATGTCCGGGAAGAGCAGAAAGATTCTTGTTGCGAGCGGCAATCCGGGGAAATTAGCTGAGTTGAGGGCTATGCTTGGCGGGGGGATTCGGTGGGTAGGTCTTAGTGATTTTCCAGATGTTGGTGAGATTGAGGAAGACGGGGAGACTTTTTCGGAGAATGCGCAGAAGAAGGCGACGGGGTATGCGCGGGCGAGTGGTCTTTGGACGATTGCGGATGATTCAGGGTTAGTGGTTGATGCGCTTGGGGGACAGCCGGGGGTGAAGAGCGCGCGATTTTCCGGTGCGAAGGACAAGGACAGGACTCTGATAGACCATAAGAATATTGCAAAGGTACTAAAACTTCTCGAAGGGGTACCGGAAGAAAAGAGGACGGCGAGGTTTGTATGCTGTTTGTGTTTAGCCAGTCCGGAGGAGGTTTTGGCTGAGGTTGAAGGGAGATTGGAGGGGCTTATAGGCCAAGAGGAGGCGGGGGAAAATGGTTTCGGCTATGACCCGATATTCTTTGTGCCGGAGCTGGATAAAACCGTTGCGCAGCTGACCCGTGAAGAAAAGAACGCAATCAGCCACCGCGGCAACGCCATACGGAAGTTAAAGCCGATGCTGGATGAGCTTTTGGGAAGAGGTTAACCGATTGCAATTTTGGTTCTGCGTAATGGCCTGAGATTTACTCTCGGTTTCCGCGGCCGGGCAGGTTTTGGAGGCGGGTTGTCTATCACTTTTATTGTATCTATCCCCATGAACTCTGTTCCGTCGGTGAGCCGGCCGGTGATTGTCAGCTCGACGCGGCCGGAGCCCAAGATATCCTGGAGGTTCCGGCGGCTAAAAAAGGCTACGGCGCCAGGTGCCCCGCTATGGATGCGGAATGAGGCAGTTTTAATCTCGTCCTCGAGAAGGATGGTGTCGGGGTCGATGTCGGCGGCGTTGTAGCCGTCGGGCAGGGAGATGTGGCAGGTGAGCCATTTACCCTGGCTTCGCAGATTGATGGTTCTGGGTCTGATGTTGATTTGTGCGACGAGCGGCAGGGGGTACTCATAAGCGCCCATATCGACTGCGTAGCCGGTGACGCGGGGATTTCCATCAAGGTCGGTTTTGTTCGGCCCGGGGCTATAGTTGGGGTCGCCGGCGTCAACGCACGGGGAGGTTTCCAAAAGATGATAATCGCCATCCACCCAGGAGTCATCCCAAATATAGTTGGGTGTACCGTTGTGGTCCCAGTAACCACATGTGACAAAGCATGGGTCGGCATCGATGTTGCCCGGTCCCCTGTTCAATGTAGACCAGCTGCCGACAAACACATTATCTTGGCCACCCTGGAGGTCAGTGTAGCTTAGGGTAAGTGTGCAGGGATTATGCGAGTGTGTACTTGTTAGGCCTATTTGAGAGCCAGTCTCAGCCCTGTTGTCCCACAGGATACAGTTTGTCATAGCAGCATTGCTTTCATAACAGTGTATCCCCCCTCCAGTGGTAGCCGAATTGCCTGTGATGGTGCAGTTCGTAATCGTTGGACTACTGTATCGGCAGATGATTGCACCACCGACCCAGTTGGCCGAGTTTCCACTTATTACGCAGTTGGTAATAAGAGGGTCGCCACCCAAGCATTCAATTCCGCCACCACTGCCTGAGATTGCGTCGGCGTGGTTGCCCGTTATGATGCAGTCGGTGATAACAGGACTGCTGTCTAAGCAGAGGATTCCGCCGGCTGAGCTGGCCGTGTTATTGCTAATTGTACAGTTCTTAATAGTCGGACTACTCTCGGAGCAGAGGATACCACCAGCACTCATATGGTAACCAGCCGTGATTGTAAAACCGTCCAGCACCGAGTTTGCATCTTCGCCATTGTGAAAATAGAAGCCACGGCTGAGGTTTTGGCAATCTATTACGCAGGATTCAGGGCCGTTCTGGGATTTGACGATGATGGCCTTACCGCGAAAGTCGATGCCACGGTCGGGCTCGCTGGTATACGCGCCATCGGCAACGATAACAGTATCGCCATCAAATGTGGCGTCGATGGCTGTTTGAATGGCGGCGAAGGCTGTTTCAGGACTCAGACCATCGTTGTTATCGTTTCCGTCGGCAGCGTCCACATAGTAGAGCTTCGGTTGCCGTGCCATTATCTCGATGGTAACGGAGACCTTCGTGTTCTCGTACTGGCCCGAACCGGCGTGTAGTCCACCAATCACAGTGTATTGTCCCGGACTTACCAAGTTACCGTCACGGTCTGACATATCCCATATACCGGGAGGGTCGTAATCAGGAAACTCCTTATACTCGCCGGAGGCCAGTGTAAACCCAGTTCCGAACATCCACCAAGCCTCCACCGCTGTCCATATATTCTCTCCATCTTTTTCCACCCAGAAGTTCCACTCCGGCGACATGCTAAAAGCAAATGTTACGTCCTCGTCCCTCAGATTAGTCACCTTATAGAGCATCTCCACATCTTCCCCAGAATGTAAACAGCCTTGTCGGTATGGACGTAGTATTCTATGCCATCTTTAACTATAGAATTTGAATTAACTGAGTTTGCCAGTGTCTGAGAAGTTATGCAGAGAATCAGAAGTGCTGCGAGGGAGAGAAGGCTGAATTTTATTTTTGGTTTCATAATTAGCCCTTTCGTTATGATTAGCCTGCTTTCGGCTTGTAAGATGCGCAAAAGCGGCTTGCTGCTGCGTTAATTTTCGTTTTTTTCTCCGGTAGCCAGTTGTGGAGATATTATACGAGAAAGGGAGTCGAAATGCAAGGAAAAAATCCTGGTGAAATCACGGGTTGGCGCTGAAAAAACGACCGTTGACGGCGTTGGAAATGCGAAAGAAGGGATGCACCGGAGGGGTTTGAAATTGATTTTACTTGACAATTTTGTGGGCCACAGATATTTGTGCATTTTTAAGTTCTGTTGCCGAAATCGCCGATTGGTCGATAGTGATTCATTAGTTGGTGACCAAGTTTTATGGCAAAGACGGGTACGAAAAAGTCGCTGGTTGTTGTTGAGTCGCCCGCGAAGGCCAAGACGATAAACAGGTACCTTGGTTCGGGGTATGAAGTGAAGGCGTCGATGGGTCATGTGAGGGACTTACCATCGAAGGGTTTGAACGTAGATATAGAGAACGATTTTGCGCCGACGTATGAGATAACGCCGGGCAAGAGGCGCACGGTGACAAGCCTAAAGGCGGCGGCGAAGAAATGCGATAAGCTCTTTTTGGCGACCGACCTTGACCGGGAAGGCGAGGCAATCGCGTGGCATCTGGCGCAGATTTTAGGGGTACCGGAGGAGCGGACTTACCGAGTGATTTTCAATGCCATAACGCATTCGGCCATAAACCGTGCGTTTGGCGAGCCGGGCAGGATAGATACAGCCAAGGTGATGGCGCAGCAGGCGAGGCGGATACTGGACAGGATAGTGGGTTATCAGATAAGCCCACTATTGTGGAAGAAGGTTGCGAGGGGTTTGAGCGCCGGCCGGGTTCAGTCGGTCGCCGTGAAGATCGTGGTCGAGAAGGAGCGGGAGATAAGGGATTTTAAGCAGGATGAATACTGGCTTATCCCTGCGGTCTTTACCACCGATTTGCAGAGTGATTATCATGGCGAATGGCTTGAGTTCGTCACACCTAAAACAGAGGAAGAAAAACCACCCACAGTAGCCGAGCAGAACAAGTGGCTGGCGGAGCGGAGTGCGTTTAAGTCGGAACTGGCGAAGGTGGGGGAGGAGAAGTTCGAAGCATCTAACAAGAAGGAGGCGGAGAAGGTATTCGCAGCGCTGGAGGGCGCGGAGTTCAAGGTGGCCGATGTTGAGAAGAAGGAATCGGTCTCGCAGCCGTCGCCGCCATTTATAACCTCGACGCTTCAGCAGGCGGCCGCGAGTCAGTTGGGCTTTGCCACGAAGAGGACCATGCGTGTGGCGCAGCAATTGTATGAAGGTATTGATGTGGGGTCGATGGGTTTTCTGGGCCTTATTACCTATATGAGGACGGACAGCACGCACCTTTCGAGCGAGGCGATAGGGGAAGCGCGCAATTATATCGGCAGGCACATCGGCGAGGAGTATCTGCCTGAGAAGGCGCGGGTTTATGCGGCTAAGAAAGGCGCGCAGCAGGCGCATGAGGCGATTCGGCCGACGGACGTTGATTTGACGCCGCCGGACATAGAATCATTTCTCAGCGACGAACAGTTTAAACTGTACGATTTGGTATGGCGGCGGTTTGTAGCGTGTCAGATGAAGCCGGCGAGATGGGACGTGACGAACCTGGACATCGTTGCTGAGACTTCGATAGGTAAGTGCTGGTATAAGGCAACGGGGCGGGTACTTGTCTTTGACGGTTTTAGCAAAATCTGGCCAACGAGTTCAAACGGACAGCAGCTGCCTGCGGTGAAGGCCGGGCAGAGTCTGGCGGTGGTTGATATAAGGTCCGAACAGCATTTCACCAAACCGCCCGCCCGGTACAGCGAGGCATCTCTGGTGAAGGCTCTGGAGAAGGAGGGCATCGGCCGGCCAAGCACTTATGCTGCAATCATAAGCACGATACAGGACCGCGGTTATGTCGAGCAGACGAAGAGGAGGTTCTTTGCCACGGATTTAGGGGAGGTGGTTACCGACAAACTCAACGAGTACTTCCCGAGGATAATGGATATTGCGTTTACGAGATATATGGAAGAACAGTTAGACAAGATAGAGGAGCAGCGCCTGGAGTGGCTCGGTGTTTTGAAGGAATTTTACGGGCCATTTAAGGAGAGCCTGGAGACGGCGACGAAAGAGATGAAGCACGCCAAGGCGGAAGTTACGCCGAGCGAATATACGTGTCCCAAGTGCGGCGAGGCGATGGTTTACAGGTTCGGGAAGAACGGGAAGTTCCTGAGCTGCTCGGCATACCCGAAGTGCAAATTCGGGTGCCCGTGCGACAAAGAAGGCAAGATGGTGGAGGAAAAGGTAAGTGAGCATAAATGCCCGAAGTGCGGCAGTGCAATGTTGAATAAGAGCGGACGATTCGGGCCGTTTTTGGGCTGCAGCGACTATCCGAACTGCAAGACGACTCTTAAATTAGACAAGGAGGGCAATGCCCTTCCGCCTGCGCCGCCGGCTGAGCCGACAGGAGTTAAATGTTATAAGTGCAAGGAGGGCGAATTGGTAATCAGGCAGAGCAAGCGGGGGCCGTTTTTGGGGTGTAATAAGTTTCCGAAGTGCCGGACGATTATCAGTCACAAACAGTTAGACAAGCTGAAGCAACTGCAGGAGGGCGGGCAGTGGCCGCCTGAGACGTGGGAACAGGCCGATTTGCTCCTCGGCAGAAAGAAGGGGCGAAAGGCAAAAAGGCAGCCGACGTAAAGATAATGGCTATATGGCTACTAAGCAGCCGCCATCACGGGTCTGAAAAACCTTCAGAATCAAGAAGTCACAAACAAAATAGCTTTCCGTGGGGTATTAATAGTGGTATAATAGAGCAGGTTATTTTTGCGGAAACGATCGCAAAATGGATAAGAAAGAGCAAATCGAAACCAAGCCGCTTGAGACGGTCGAACCGATAGGCAAGCGTGTGCTCATCCGGAAGGACGAGGACAAGAAAGAGACCAAGGGGGGTATCAAGCTGCCGGACAATATAGAGATTCCGACGATAACCGGGCGAATAGTTGCAATTTCCGCTGAGGTCGACAGCACACCCGAATTGCCACTGCAGCAATACGATAAGGTACTGTTCAATCCCAAAGGTGCCATACCGGTCGACTTCGAGGGCGACAACCGTCTGTTCGTCGTAGAGATCGAAAACATCGTCGCAGTGTTTAGAAAGTCATGAGACGCCTGTGGTGGTGCAAATTTGACACGCTCAGCGTCCGGGAGGACGGCGCGAGGCAAAGAATTATCAAATCGGGGCTTGACTTTTTCAGGATTTCTGGTACACGTACTTAAGCAGTCTGTAATTACAACCGGCAGGTAAAATGGTTCAAGCTCAGAAAGATAAAACTGGTTCATCTAAAAGGGCTCTGAGACGTATAAATGCCCGATTAAAGTATACAGACCTGTTGGGGTATACTTTGAGATTTGAGAATGGCAAGCTTCCAGGGCGCCAATTATTAAAAGCGGGCGAAATTACCACTAAAATCTATGGTGCGAAGTATGTTGTTGACCAATACAGGATATGGGGATCGAATCCTACTAAATTCGGCTTTAGAGCGAATCCTACCATGTTCAAGCGATGGGTTGTTAAATTCTTTCATACATTGTACTTAAAAACCAACGAGCTTGATTTTGTCGAATATATGATAGGCACAGTATTAGACCATGTTCCATTGGTTCAGCAAGATTTTTTTGACCAATTGGACCGGTTAAAAGAAGAGGGTAATCTGGACCAGGTGAGAAATTTGATGAGGGAATATAAGCGGATATACAGGTTTTAATTAGAAAAGCCGGAATCGGCAATTACAAAGCCTCTCACACCATATAACGCTACTCTGATAGAAAAGAGCGTGTGTTTAACCTTATTTTTGGTATTATAGCGGCAGAGTTTTGCGCGTAAGTATGGTTTTGTTATGACGGGTAAAGCAATCCGGAAGTAAGTATGGGGAAAGAGAGCAGACGAAAGAAAGGCATATCGCGTCGTGATTTTCTTAGGGGGGTGGCAGGCGGGTCAGTGGCGACGCTCGTAATGGGGGATTTTGCAGGAGGTTTCGTTGAGCCTGGAGGAAAAACAAAGGAGGCGCAGAAGGTCCGGTTCAGCCGTTCGCATGTGCCGATTCTGCGAAAGGGCGATGTTGTAATAGTGGGAGGGTCGTTTGCAGGTGTTGCGGCGGCGGCGGAGTTTGCGCGGGCGGGCAGGAAGGTAGTTCTGGTTGAACCGCGAACGTATCTCGGCAGGGAAATGACAGCGACGCTTCGGCCGTGGATAAACTTAGGCGGGCTCGCAAGAAAAAAACCTCTGCCGGGGCCGATTGCAGCATGTTTGGATGCGATGGGCGCAGAGGCGGTTGGCGGCGAGACTGCGATGAAGCCGGATACGGTGAAGCGAGCACTGGAGGATGTGCTTTTGAACAACGGGGTGGAATTGATTTATGCCAGCCAGCCTGTAGGTGTTCTGGTGGAAGATGGAACTATTTTTGGGCTGGTGATAGGAAATAAGTCGGGCAGGCAGGCTGTTGTCGGTAAGGCAGTTATCGATGCTACGGAGACGGCGGCAGTGGCGAGGGTCGCGGGCGCTGAATTCGAACCGGCAAAGTCGGAGATGTTCAGCTTCAAGAGGACCCTTGAGTTTGACGGTGTTGCAGGCCTTGGCAAGAAGAACCTGTCGGTTCCGGAGAGTATTGGAATAGCCGGGGATAAGGTCGAGTTCCATGATGGCTATCGGAGCAAGGGTCATATCTACGCGGAGTTTTCTATGGATTTGCATAGAGTTTTTGCACTGGGTGAGAAGCTGGATTTGACGAGTCTGATGGAGAGGGAGATAGAGGCGCGGCAGCGAAGCGCCCGTTTGGTTTCGTACCTGGTGAATAATGTAGCTGCGTTCAAAAACGCACACTGGGCGGCGGGTTCGTACGAGCTATACGGGCGGCATACTACTCGGCTGGCGGGTTCTGTGCCAAAGTGGGCGTCAGACTACGATGCAGCAGGTGTCGAGGTTACCGACAAGGACCTGCGGGGGGTTAACTTGCCGATATCGAGGTTTGCGGGTCCGGTGCGAAACCTGTGGTGTCTGCAGGAAGCGGCCCGGCTGAAATCTTCTGAGATGATGCTTTTCGGCGAGCCGGTGTCGGCTGCACTTTTAGGTGAGGCCTTCGGTAAGAGGCTGGCCGGTCAATGGGGCCAGATAACTTCGGGTGCGGCCGGGAAATCCGAACGAGGCTCCGCGGAATTAGCGTCTGACGGGAAAGTTAAAGAACAGGAGAGTCCGCAGCGCGGGCGTTCTTATGAGCAGCAGTTTGTCGGCTCTATGGAGGTCCCGGTGATTAGGACCTGTGATGTTCTCGTGGTGGGTGGAGGTACCAGCGGTGCGATTGGAGCTATAACAAGCGCCCGCGAAGGGATGCGTACAGTACTGTTGGAGCTAAATCCCGGGCTGGGCGGCACGGGTACACTTGGGGGCGTGGACAGCTACTGGTTCGGCCGGCGCATCGGCTTTAACAGGCGTGTGAAGCAACTGGTGGATACCGAGCATAAAGCGGTAAACTACAAGGCGGACAAGGCCTGGCCCACCTGGAACATAGAGGCCAAGATGTACGCTCTGTTAAAGGAGGCCGGGCGGGCAGGGGTCGAGATATTCTTTAACGCCATCACCATAGGGACGGTAGTAGATGGGAACAGGGTGCGGGGCGTGGTCGCGGCAAGTAAGTTCGGCGTCTTCGCTATTCTGGCCAAGGTGGTTATTGACGCAACGGGTGACGGTGACGTGGCTGCGTTTGCCGGGGCAAAGTATACATACGGCTCCGCGCGCGACCATGTTGTCATGTGGTATTCTCTGGCTCAGTTCGTCAAGCCCGGACGGACGCAGAACAACTTTACGAGTATGGTGGATGTTTCGAATATAGAAGATTACACGCGGGCGGTTATTGTGGGTCGGCGGCGCGGCAGGAACCTGCACGACCACGGGATTTACATTGCGTCGAGAGAGACACGGCACATACAGGGCGGTGTGGTGCTGACGCTGACTGATGAGCTTCGGCGGAGGCAGTGGCCGGACATGGTTAATATTCACTATAGCAACTGTGACCTTAAAGGCAAGACCGGGTCGGACTGGTTCCGGATGGGGCTAATACCGCCGAACATGGAGGTGGAGATTCCGTATCGAGCGCTATTGCCGGAGAGGCTGGAGGGTATTCTGGTGGCCGGCAAGGCGCTATCGGCCAAGCATGATGCCCTGCCGGCGATTCGGATGCAGGCCGATTTAGAGAATCTCGGCGGTGTGGTGGCACTGGCGGCGGCACAAGCGGTAAGAGAGAAGGTTGCTCCGCGGCGAATCAAACTGGCCAAGTTGCAGAACAGACTGGTCAAGATGGGGGTTTTACCAAGAGAGGTGCTGGAGCGTAAGGTAGAAGGGAAAAAGTACAGTGATGCGGAACTGAAAGCGCTTGTGGAATCTATTAAAGCCGACAAGCCGCTTTATGCTTACTCGGTTATGGAGATGGGCGAAGTATACCGGGAGAAGATACCTATTGCCGAGGTTTGTGGAGGGAATTGTGACAGGGCAGTGCCTATATTGGCAGAGGCGCTGTCGGGCGCGGATGAAAAGCTCCGTGTTCGTCTGGCTCAGGCACTTGCCATGTGCGGGTCTGCGGCCGGCGCGGCCGCGCTGGCAGCTGAGATTGACAGGCATTTATCGGGAGGGAGTTTGCCGGCGCGGACTTCGAAGGTGCTCTATACACAACTTCCGCCGGACCAAGGCGCCATGCCTGACGTTGTTTACCTGATATACTCGCTGGGAATGACCCGAGACAGAAGGACACTTGCTGTCTTGGCTAAGGTGGCAGAACTCTTGTCACCTACGGAGGAGGATTTCAGGGACCGTTATAAGGGGACGTTCTATTATGTCGACAGCGTCTGTTACGGTGCGGAATTACTGGGTGATAGAGAGGCGGTTGCCGCTTTGAACAAGATTCATGCTCATGGCTGCTTGCGCAATCTGGTTGTAAGGGACGGATTCGAGGCGGACTTTATCCATGAGCGGCGAGCAATGTTAGAGCTGGCAATTGGCAGGGCATTGGCGAGGTGCGGCAGCAGCGACGGTTTTGCGGTACTGATATCTTATCTTGATGACAATCGGGCTCTGCTTGCGGAGGATGCCCATAGCGCGCTGGTCGCGATAAGCGGTCGGGACTATGGCAAGGACGCTCAGCCGTGGAGCAGCTGGCTGGCAGAGGCCAGGGATTCGCTTAGACCTTACCCCTTGCGTGAAAGATTAGATGGGTGAAGCCGTTAAAAAAGCCAGAAGGTGAATTTGCCTTCTGGCCTTTCTTTAGCATTGCCAAGGCAGACGCTAAAGAGAGGGGGGCACAATTTCAATGATTGCATCTTTTCTGCCCCGCTCGGCGTTTCCTGAGCAATACCAAGCTGCCCAAGCCGAGCAGCAAGACTGTTGCGGGCTCCGGTATCTCCGGAGACGGAAAATCATCTCCTCCTTCGGGAACGGGAAAGTCCTCTCCTATATCCTCCTCATCTTCATCATCATCAGGAGGTGGCTCGCTCGGCCATCTCCATTTGCTTGGTCTTTTGCCGCCCGGTGCGCCGAATCCACCCTGCGCAGCTCCTGCAGCAGTGCGTACCAAACCACCGCCGGGCCTAATGTGTGAGGGTCCTTCCACAAACAACAACTCGAATTCCGCCCGCTCAAAAACGGCGATTACAATTTTCGGGGCATCGAGATATACGGTGGTTCTGCTTGCCGTCGGCTCGCCCACATCACCCATCCAGTAAACGAATTGATAGCCGGGCCTTGGAATTGCTGTCAAGGTAATCTCACTGCCGAGCTCGAGCTGATGAACTCCCACGGCAGGAGTGATTGTACCGCCGTCAGCCGGTGATTGTTGAAGCAAAAGCGCAGGGTCGTTTATCTGGCCATAAGCGGGTCGGAGCGAGGCACACAAAACAAGTGCCGCCAATATTATTGCCAGCTTCCCTCCGACCAAAATTGAACTATTGTGCTTCAACATCCCCCATTCCCATCGTAAAGTGCAATAATGCAAACAAATCTGCACTACTAAGCAGATCTTCTTCTTTTTATAAAAGCGAGCAGCCCGCCGATACCAAGCAGCGTTACCGTAGCCGGCTCAGGAGTCTGAGGTTCATCCCCCCAAACGGGAAGCCCTCCGGCGGGTTCTATCTCATAGTCACCCCTGACCCAGTCGTTGTCGCTTGTCAAAACCAGAAGCCAAGAATGGTCACCGACGAGTAAAAGGGCGTCGCCATTTTCGGCTTTAAACTCCCAAACCGCCTCTGGATACTGGTCGCTGGGCGCTATCCCGTCACTACCATCATCGCGAGAGTCGATGCCGTCTATGGGGGCTCCGCCTATGCCTAATAAGGAAAAACGGGCGACGGAATCCACACTCATTGGATAATCATTAAATATCTGGTAGGCGTAAATGTATCGGCCTGAGCCGGGTGCTTCGTACCCATCGGCACCGATGAATTCGTCCTTGTAAGTCTCGGTATCATAGACGGCATAATCTATACGGCCCCGGAGAAAGTCGTTGCTATAGAATGTCTCGCCCTGATAATGTGAGCTCTCAGGCAAATAAAGCGTGGCAGACGCAGTTTGTGCGAGTAATGTTGCAACAGCCAATAGACTAAGAAGTCCCGTTTTTCCTATCATCACTCTCATCTTTTGCCTTTCTTATTCAACTAAAACTTGCTTTGTAGTATTCGTTTTGTCACCAAGCCGGTCAAGCAGACCGTCTCTTCCGGACAGACCGCCTCTTGCGGGTAAGAGTTATCAAGCTGCCCGCACCGAGGACAGTACTGGTGACGGGCTCCGGCGTTGGTGCAGGTACGTGTTTTTCCTGTACAAAGTCCGGCACCCGAGAAGGCCTTGAAGGTTCATCAGCGGTGAGGTTTTCCCTGAGTGCCTTGCTGGTTTGCGCTTCGTAGATATTACTGGTAATCCCATGATTATCGATTTGCCCGACCACCTTAAAACCGCATTTTAAGTAGAGTTTATTCGCGGCTTCATTGCCCGCCGCAACAAGGACCTTGACTCTATCGAGTCCCATTTTTTGACAGTATTCAAAACCTTTTTTAACTAACTGTGTCGCGAGTCCCCGGCGGCATGTTTGAGGATTGATGGCAATTGAAAGCAACTCCGCCGAGGGTACGTCCATCTGCTTTTTTATTCTGCTGGGATAAAACAGTGTCTCGAAGACCTTTTTTATTTTATCAAGTGAGAACATCTTACCGGCCAGCAGCAGGACAAACCGCCAGCCTTTCTTGGCTATGATTGACTTGTAGAGTTTATTGAGATTGGTGGTAAACGTTACAAACCCGAGTACCCTGTCGTTATCCTCTACGGCATAACCGAAGCTCGAGGTGCTTTTGGCGATTGCCTCGTACAAGGCCGTAACAAAATCAACGCCCAGTGAGCTGATAAATCCTGTATTAATACCTTGAATATGGAGGTTCGCAATGTCGTGTGCGTGTTTAATTGTCAGAGGTATCGTTCTCATAGAGACTCCTTCCGTGACTTGGGCCTTTTACGAGTTAAAACCGCAAACGCTCCGGCACCGAGCAGCATTAGTGTGGCCGGCTCGGGGACAACAGATGCCACAATGTTATCGATGCAGAGCTCCTGGCCGCCGATCTTGAACGAATTGACAGTACCGACGACACCGATAACGAACAGCGCGCCGGTGTCGCCAAGAGTTGTGAAGACAGAGACTCCGCCAAGACTGGTCGGGAGGTTCGAAAAGAGGTCGACATTCGCTAAGCTGCCGTTGATTTCGAGGTTGATGTTGCCGCCGGGACCGCCACGATCGGCGTACATCAGTGACACGCCGTCGCAGGGTGAGCCGAAATCGAAGCTGAGGTTGATGTTGTTGGCGAAGACCTCGTAGCCTGCGCCGCCAGCGTAAGCACTGTTCTGAACCGCTGCAGAGCCGCCGGCGTACCAGGTACCGCCGGACCACTGGAACTGCTCGGCGGTAACGACGACGCCTGATGTGGTGAAGCTGTCGCCGACATTGTAGGTGGCGCCGAGCACCATATCCTCAAAGTCGACAACGACCGCCTCGGCGTTTTGCGCAAGCAGTATCGCAACAAGCAGCAGAACCAAAAACCTAAATTTTCCCATCGATATCATTCTTCGTCCCGTTATTTTTATCACGGCCGGGCCGTGGATACTTTCCTGCTGGGTTCGTAATAACGAGCTTCAAACCCAGCGAGGAGGAGAGAAGATAGTTGTTAGCAAACAGATAAAAATCAGTCCTTGTTGTTCACAACTCGAAGATTAACTTTTCAAAAACAGCTTCAACTTTATTTGTTCTGCGTCGCTTTTACGCGTGCAGTCTTTTTCGCCTCAAAGCCACCAAGGCACCGGTTCCAAGCAGAAAAATCGTTGCCGGCTCGGGTACGGGCGAGAGCACATCTGACGTTGCGTAATAGGAGGCGCCGCCGGACATGCAGTGCAATGCGCTGGTGCTGTAACCGGATGCATAGTCACTGACGAACCACAATCTCGCGGAGCTCTCGCCAGTGCCAATCGTATCAGTGAAAAGGGCGTCCACGCTCTGGACGGGATTACCGACCGCTGCCCAAAACGCAGGATTGACGGTGCCCGTAAGTTCCTCGAAATCGGCGTCGTATGCACTGGCGCCGTCGGATATCACTACCGAAACCGAGAAAGAGCTGAGGCCCAGGCCGCAATCCACATTCGCTATCTGGTAGGCATATACATACTTGTCCTGATACGGGCCCGAGGCATATCCGTAGTAGACATCGCTGCTGACCGTGGTGGAACCGCTGCCGATGGTGAATACTGCCGTATCGCTGTCGTGGGAACTCCAGCCAACAGGTACCGGTGTCGCCCCCGCATTATGTGCAAAAAGTGCGACTGCAAAGAGCAGACAAAGCACCCTGAATTTTGTTGCCAATCCGGTCATTTCACTTTGCTTATTTAATTTTCTATATATTCATCACGGCCAAGCCGTGGTTACTTTCTTGCTGGGTTCGTTTCAAACCCAGCGAGAAGGAGAAGAGAAGATAGCTATCAGTCCTAAGTCATTTTTGAATCAGTTTTTGCCCTACCTGATTAACACTCAAAATCTTCAATTTTTATTTGCTCTGCATCGCCTTACGCGTGCAGTCTTTTTCGCCTAAAAACCACCAACGCACCAAGTCCGAGCAGGGCAACCGTTGCGGGCTCGGGTAAACATCGGGTGTCGATTGCAAGATGGTCGACGATGATGTCGCCTTTGATGGTGAACCACTCCTCGGGCGGGTTGGGGTACAGGTTTATCCGGAACACCGAAAGGGTCCAGCCTGCTTCGGTTGTATCGTTGCGAGACATATCCATCTGCGAGAAGGGCAGGACAGCGACCCACGGCTGGTCCGGCATAGTGCGACTCGGGTCCAGGTCTTCCGTCTTCCATATTACCTGAAGCAAGATTTCTTTTTTATCGTTCGGTTGCGGACGGTTGGGAATGTATACGTCAATCTGACCCGAAAGCGGCCAGGCTCCCGTGTCGGAACGCCAGTCCGCTCCGGGCATTGGCCTTACGCTCAGCTCCGGCGGACCGTAATCATTGTCGAAGGGGTCGTCAGGGAGCGGCTCGAGCGAGTCGTTCGAGAAGCTCCATTGCTGGAAGGTGCTTCCATCGTCTCCGCGCCATTCAGGAACCTCGAGTTCCAGCGCCGCGAAAGACGTCGAGCCTGCCGCCAGTATGACCGCCAGGCACAAAGTCAATAATTTTAATTTTTTTGTCATTTTTCTTCTTATTCTTAATCACGGCCAGGCCGTGCATATTTTTGTGCTGGGTTCGTTTGTGTAGGTCCCTCAAACCCAGCTAAGGAGGAGAAAAGAAGCTATTAGTGCCAAATCATCTTTCCTGTCGTAATCGAATTATTAACTTGTAAAGACTTTCAACTTTTATATTTCTGCTCTGCGTCGCTCTATGCGCGCAGAGAGTCTGCGCAATTAACCAGTGAGTTTTCTCTTCCGGCGGACAGTTCATCCGCAAAAAGTTTGTGCAGCTTGGCTTTCGGGTCAACTACCCTATTGCACTATCGCATAAAAATGCGGCTAAGCTCTATATCAAGATACAAACTATCTCAACTTCTCTGAGCTTTCTCCACCCCATTTAATGATGTGCAAAGATAAACTCTCACAAGGAGTAAAAAACACCACTAAAAAGCAATAAGCAAATTGCCCATAGTGATGCGTCTTCTCAGCCCCCAAGCTGATAGAGGTATTAAACCAAATTTGCATACAAATGTCAAGACTTTTTTTGGGTTTTTTGAAAGTTTTTGTAAAAAAGTTGTCACCCCGCCGTGGGGCCGCTGAAATGGTGGTAACAGGCGATTTTATTGGCCGGATGCAAATTTTTTTTTACAAAAGCCTTTTTTATGGAAAAAATTATCTTGCCAGCTTTTTGTTCGCGGGCGGCGCGGCGAATCGCCGGGTTCGCCGCAGACGACTATTTGACGAGACGGCACAAGGGTTATTGCTGAATCTGGAAAAGAAGGTCTGATAATTTCCTTGACATTCGTCGGTGAGTTATATAAAATTTGGCTAACGTAAGTATTACGCCTGGAGGGGAGCAAAAGCCTGTTTTTTTGCCGATTTGCCGGCATCGGCTCCCTTCAAAATGCGGTTTTTACGGCTTAAACGCGATATGAGCGCGTTCGGGTAGAAATTTAACCATGACAGGAGGACAAAAATGGACAGCAGAGCAAATCTAAAAGCATGGCTGGCAATATCGATATTATTCGCAGTTAGCCACTGGGGCTTTCAGTCAGCTTACGGTCAGCCGTGGGATGGGAATGGCGTTGCGGGGGACCCGTATCAGATATGGACTCCAAATGATATGCAGGCGATCGGGGCGGATGCGAATTACTGGGATGCGCATTTTGAGTTGATGGCCGATATTGATTTGGGCAGCTATACGGGGACGAGTTTCAACATCATTGGGAATGATGTGAATGCTTTCGCTGGCGTTTTTGATGGCAACGGCCACACAATTGCCAGTTTTACCTATGATTCCAACGAGATGGATTACGTCGGTCTTTTTGGGTACGTCAGTGGTGGGAAGATAATGAATTTGGGCTTAAGAGACCCAAGTGTCAACGCTGGTACAGGCAACGGTGTTGGTTCGCTGGTCGGTTATGTTGGGGGTGGAACAATAATCGGTTGCTATGTCGAGGGCGGCAGTGTTTCGGGAGTATACGGTGTCGGAGGTTTGGTTGGAGGCAGTTATGATGGCGAAATCGTTGACTGTTATTCGACAGGTGATATTGCAGGGCTTGGTTGGCTCGGCGGTCTGACGGGAAGCAATGGTTGTAGTGTAAGGAACTGTTATTCGAGGGCAGATGTTACAGGGGGAGGAGATTCTGTCGGCGGTCTGACGGGAGGCAACCTAGACACGATAGAAAATTGCTATTCAACGGGCGTTGTTACAGGGCAAGGATGGAGCGTTGGCGGTCTGGTGGGAAATAATGATGCCGGTGGCGAGGTAATAAACTCCTATTGGGACGTAGAGAGCAGCGGCATAGATACAAGTTATGGAGGAATTGGCTTGACTACCGCAGATATGTACAACAAACACACGTTTTTTTTGTGGGGTTGTGACGGGGGCTGGACTATTGATGACGGTAACGATTATCCAAGGCTCGTGTGGGAGGGCAAGGTCGGTGAAGTTATAGAAGGCTTTGGGTGTGGAACGGAGGAAGAGCCATATCTGCTCTATGGGGCCAGCAGTATGTATGTCATAGGTGTGAGTCAACGGAATTATGACAAGCACTATGAGCTGATGGTAGATATTGATATGAGCGGATATATATGGAGAAGCCATAACATCATCGGACAATATTTAGATTCTTATGACAATAGTCCCTTTACGGGTGTTTTTGACGGGGGAGGTCATACAATATCGAATTTTAGATGCGATGCTAACGGTGTTGAGCGTATTGGACTTTTTGGGTATATCGATGGCCTGAACGCCGAGATAAAGAATGTCGGATTGATAGACCCTAATGTTGAGGCAGGTACAGGAGAGTGTGTTGGGGGTTTGATCGGGTTTTTAGCAGAAGGCAGCGTTACAGGTTGTTGTGTCAAGGGTGGCATTGTAAAGGGCAATCGTTTTGTCGGCGGTCTTGTGGGATGGATCGAAAGAGACGGCGGCATATCCAAGTGTTATTCTACGGCGGGTGTTATGGGCGATTATAGTGTCGGCGGTCTGGTGGGATATATTTTTAGTGGTGGTATTACTGATTGTTATGCGACAGGCACCGTCACAGCGGCAAGTAATGGGGGCGGGTTGATTGGGCGAACTTATAAGGGGCAGTTCATCAAGGACAGCTACTGGGACGTGAATAGCAGCGGAGTGACAACGCAGTATGTACGTGGAGGTATTGGTTTGACCACGAGGCAGATGCAGAGCAAGGGCACGTATTTATTCTGGGGTTGTGGAGAGGGGGCATGGACCATAGACGATGGCAATGATTATCCAAAGCTTTTGTGGGAGGGCAAGGTCGGTGAAGTTATAGATTTGGGCTGCGGTACGGAGGAAGAGCCATATCTGATTTATGAGGCGACGAGCATGTATGTGATAGGCGCGAGTTACTTTTGTTCCATCCGTAATCTCGATAAGCATTACAGGCTGATGGCGGATATTGATATGAGTGAATATACAGGGGCGAGTATTTACATCATCGGGATTGATGATCGGATTCCTTTTAACGGGGTATTCGATGGCAACAGCCACGCGATATCAAACTTTACATACGAGAGCAACGGCGTAGATTACATAGGGCTTTTCGGCTATGTGGGTGAGGGAGCGGAGATAAGAGATTTGATGTTGATTGACCCAAATGTGAATGCAGGTGATGGAAGTTATGTAGGTGCATTAGTGGGATATTCGGAGGGCGGAAGTCTTAGCGGTTGCCGTGTAGAGGGTGGGAATGTTAGTGGGGGTAGCCGTTTTGTAGGCGGCATGGTGGGATCCAGTGATTATGGTATGCTGTCCAACTGTGGTTATGAAGGTAGTGTCAGGGGAGAGTATGGTGCGGTTGGTGGTCTGGTAGGGTATAGGGTAGGCGAAGTATTGAATTGCTACTCGAGAGGTGTCGTTACAGGAGTTCAAGACGTAGGCGGCTTAGTGGGGCACATTCGTTCCTGCGGGAGCATATCGAACTGTTTTTCGGAGAGCATTGTTACAGGGCAAGAGATCATAGGGGGTCTTATAGGATATAATTCTTGTGGTGACATATCCAACTGTTATTCGACAGGCGATGTTGCAGGAGAAAATGATGTTGGCGGTCTGGTTGGTTACAACCACGGTGGTAGTTATACCAGCTGTTTCTGGGACAATGATGTTAATCCGGATGTGAACGGTATTGGCAACGGTGATGACCCAAACGTAACCGGCAAAACCACGGCGGAGATGCAGGATGCGAATACGTTTATAGGAGCCGGTTGGGATTTTAATACGCCGATATGGAAGTTCTGCAGCGTGCCGGATTATCCGAGGTTGGAGTGGGAGCAGTGTCCCGGGCCGGGGGCGCCGGTGTTGGAGAGTGAGCCGGATATGACGACAGGAACGACCAACACCATTTTCTGGGGTGTGGTGGATGATGCAAATGATTACTTTGCTGAGTGTGCTAACGACGTGAACTTCGCCGGCGTTGTTTATGACAGCGGCTGGATTATGGACACGAACTACACATTCACTGGATTGGAAGCCGGTCGGCGGTACTGGTACAATGTGAAGGCGAGACGGGCGTGCGGGGTGGAAAGTGAGTGGTCGAATGTGGAATCCTCGCTTCAAGTAACGCTCGCCGAAGCCGTTGAGGTGGCGCTTGATTCGAACAGCCTTCAGAACGAAAACATGATGAACGCCCTGCTAAACAAGATAGATGCAGCGCAGGCGATGATTGACGATGGTCGGTATCAGGCTGCGCTGAATAAGCTGGAAAACGACATTTTGGCGAAGACGGACGGGTGTGTAGAGAGCGGTGAGCCGGACAAGAATGACTGGATAATAACCTGCGAAGGCCAGAATGAGGTTTATCCGCTGATTATGGAAACCATCGACTATGTAATGGCCCTTATGGAATGATGGACGAAAGCAGATAGCGGCACGCACTTTCGGCGAGCTGGGCTGCTTAGGTTGGTTTTTGCTTTTTTAGGGGTTTTTCGCGGACGAACCGGCTGATATTGCGGACGGCCTGGCGGAGGCGCTGCTCATTTTCGACGAGGGCAATTCGCATATAATTTTCGCCGTTTTCTCCGAACGCCCTGCCGGGTGCGATTGCGACCTCGGCGTACTCCATCAGGTCCATTGCGTAATCGATAGTGTCTTTGCCCTTTAGGTGTTCGGCGGGCACTTTCGCCCAGACAAACATTGACGCGCGGGGTTTTTCGACCTCCCAGCCGATTCTTGCAAGGCCGTCACAGACGACATCCCGGCGGGACTGGTATTTTTTGTTTTGCTCGACTATGTCCTTGTCGCAGTGGCGCATGGCGATGATTCCGGCTATCTGGACGGCCTGGAATATGCCGTAATCGTAGTAGCCCTTTATCGTCGCGAGGTAGTCAATCATATCCTTATTGCCGGCCGCGAAGCCGATTCTAAAGCCGGCCATACTGTAGGGCTTGCTCATCGTGGTAAATTCAACGCCGACATCCTTGGCGCCTTTCACAGAAAGAAAACTCGGCGCTTTATAGCCGTCAAAGCAGGTCTCACCATAGGCGAAATCGTGAATGACCGCTATGCCGAAGCGCCTGGCCAAATCGACGACAGGCTCAAAGAAGCCCTCATCAACCGTCATCGCGGTCGGATTGTGGGGGTAATTGAGAATCAGCAACTTGGGCTTTGGATAGAGGTTCTCGCATACCATCGCGATGTTGTCTATAAACTTCTGGTCACAGCCGAGCGGGACCGAAATTACGTTGGCACCGGCCAACGCGACGGCGTAATTATGAATTGGAAAGGCAGGGTCGGGCACGATTGCTGTATCGCCCGGGCCAAGCATCGCCAGGCACAGGTGGCTGAAACCTTCCTTAGAGCCGATACAGGCCAAGACCTCTGTCTCCGGGTCCAACTCGACATTCCAGAGTTTGGCGTATTTGTCCGCTATTTCTTTTCGCAGGCCCTTGATGCCTCTCGATGCGCTGTAGCGGTGGTTGCGCGGGTCCTTAGCGGCCTCGCATAACTTGTCTATAGCGATTTGCGGTGCCGGGTCGGAGGGATTACCCATACCCAAATCGATAATGTCCGCACCAGCCTGACGCTTGGCAAGTTTTAGGGCGTTTAGTCGCCCAAACAGATAGGGCGGCAGACGCGTTATCCTCTGTGCCGGCTGAATCTTAAATTCCGCCATAATTTCTCTCGCAAACTCAAAAAGCCCTGACTCTAATACAATCGGACAGTCTACAGCCGCAAAATGAATTTTCAAACCTTTTTTGCCCGGCTTTTGGCCTTAAAGATTGAACACTTAGCTGGGGGAGCGTTACGATACACATGGCACACGTGATTAACGTGTTTAGTTTCTCTTATTTTTGCACCGGGTCCCGGCGCAACACGTTATTGGCTGAAGTACCATTGGTGAGAATCACGGGCCTTTATAACAAAGAATGTAAGGGAATAGTAGCCCAAACCCCCGTCATCGACTTTTGCAACGGCCAGCTTTCTTTTTGCCTCGGCTACTTTTGTTACGAGGAGAAATTTATCGTACCCGCGGCTGCGCAGTTTCATGACCAACTGCTCAAGGTGCTCTCGGGACTTAGTGTGGAAGATTTTTTTGTTATAGAATGCGGAGAACAGCTCCTGGGGGGCCCACCACACGGGACATATAACGATTTGCTCAGGACGTTTTTGAATCTCCTGACTCAGGCGGTATGAAAAGTTTTTCTTCTTGTGCAGCAGGCGCATGGAATAAAGCTGGGCGGCAAAACTTATTAAAATTACCAATGCGACGGCGAATGTGCGCCAGCTGATACTTAGATTGAAGCACTTGAACCACTGAACAAGGTTTACGGCTGCCAGCACCGCAAACAAGGGATAGAGAACAAGAAGCAGACGGTTGCCCCAATGGATGCCCCTTGAGCCCAAGTGGGGCGCAGTTAGGCCGTAAAGGCCGGCATACACAAGCGCAACAATCCATATCCACTTTATCAGCGCTGAATCAGCGACAGAATCCCCGGAGTCCTTAAGCCGCAGAAAAGACAATATCAATACCGGGACCGCCGTAAACAAACTGCATGAATGTAGCATCCAAAAGATGGGACTGGGTGATGTAAAATAGCCGCACAAAGCAAAAAAGGAACTGACTATTGCTATAAGACTGTAAAGCGGCACGGCCAAAATAAACGCGCATCTCGAAAACCGGCGGTTTATCAAAAATGCAACGACAAAAGGAGCTGTCACTGCCAACGAGACCCACACCTTCGGATTCGCAGCCAGGAACAGATTATAAACAACCGCAGGTTTCTTGACGATAAACTCCGCGATTCCGGCGTCGGAGAAAACATGGCTTGTGAGATGAAAACCAAAGGGCTCTCCCATGGCCGCCCACTGGAAAAACCAAAGGGGTATAACGCCGGCTATCATGCCGGCAACACCAAGCGACGCGATTTTCAGCCTCCTGCCGGGACTGTAGGCCAGGGCGCCGCAAACAAGCACCACGCAGAACAGATACAGCTCGTCCCTGAAATATATACCGAGCGAGGCCAAAATACTGCCCATGACCAACTGTTTAGCCAAACCGCTCTTCAGGAACCGCAAATAAAAATAGACGCCCCAAATGCAAAAGCAAACCGCGACAATATGTTCCCAAAAGGTGACGCTGTAGAACCATATAGGTGTGCAAAGACCGGCTATCAGGACCACTGTATGTTTGGCGGATGTCTTTAGGCCTATCGCCCCGACTATTCTTGCAAGCCCGGCAAGGGTCAACACCGAACAGACCATAGGCAGAACATACAAACCTGAAAATCCGAAGAGCCTGAAAAGAACAGAAGACACGGTGGCAAAGACGATTGAAAAAGGAGAAAACAGCTTTTGGTCTTTTACCTGAGAGAACGGAGGAATCAACGGGTTGTATTCAAAGTCCGGGTCGATGGTTCTTCCGGACCAGGGGATAGAATAGTCGGAATAATTGCTTTTGGTGATAGCCTGGACCTGAAGGAATTTATTGGCATTGTCAATGCTCCAGAAACCTTGTCTCTCAAGAACGCAAAGAGTTAGCACGTATATCGCACTGACCAAAGCCACCGAACAAAAAACAGAACTGCGGGGGTCAAGTATTCGCGTGAGCGATTTCACTTCCTGTTCCACGCCAGATTGCCGATTCTTCATCATCAAATTTGGGGCTTTTGCATGATTTTCTGCTGAGGCATTATAGAGAACGGACTGGCCGGCAGTCAACTCAAAATGTCGGCGCGCACGAATGCATCAGTGCCGGGTTCTGACAGGCGAATTGAAATATTGACCGACCCCGGCGAGGGCAAAAGGCCCTCGTCCGGCAAAAACCGCCGAAATTGCGCTGCCGTACGCCTGATATTTTCGGACGGCTGGTTTAGCAGATTTATCTTGATATTTCTCTCAAAATCAGGTAAACTGGGATGCATATATTTAAGGAGTAGATGAGGGTGACAAGGCCTGCTTTTGTCCTGCCGAGTTTGTCCTCATAGAGAGCCGACCTGGTTAATTCAGCACCCATTTGGAGGAGTGGTATGGACAGCAAAACAGTGATTTTGGTCTGTTTGGCGTCGTTTTTTGGGCTGGCAGCAAGCACGGCTGTAGCGATAACGGTGGTGAATCCCGGCTTTGAGGACCCGCCGGTGGGCCATCAGAATGGCGTGGTACCGACTGGATGGAGTGTCCAGGGCAGTGATTTCGGCATTGAGGCGGCCAACTGCGATGGTTTGCAGAGTCTTTTTTTAGGGAAAAACAATTCGGGATACCAGCTGACGGACCACACGATTGCAGCGGGTGATGAATACACGCTGACCTTCGATGCATTTAAGACCTGGTCTGACCCGTCGCTGTCGGCGACGGCGACATACGAGGGCTGGCTGTATTACAAGCAAGGCGCTAATCGTATTGAGATTGCGTCGGTGGCAGGCAGCGATGTTGATATGGACTGTGACGAATATCAACTGTCGTATACGGTTGGGCCGGGTGACTCGTTTATCGGCAAGAAGCTGGGAGTCCTTTTCATTAATACCTCGACCTACAGTGGGAGTATCTGGGTGGGTTTCGATAACGTCAGGCTCGACGTAAACACCCCGTTGTTAGCGGACAATCCCAATCCGGCCGATGCGAGAGAAAATATCGTTTACGATGTGATACTTAGCTGGACGCCGGGGCCTGATGCAAACGCACACGATGTGTACCTCGGCACTGATTCCAGCTCCGTGAGCAATGCCACTACAAGTTCCGGCGAGTACATGCTGAGGCAGGATACCAACAGTTATGATACCAATGATTATGACCCATGCGGTCTCGAATTCTCCACAGCTTACTACTGGCGGGTTGACGGCGTCAATGGCCCAGGCAGCCAGAAGGGTGATATCTGGAGCTTTACCGTCAGAGCTGCGGGCGATTTTACCTGCGATGGTGTGGCCGACTCAAATGATCTTAGGACATTAGCCGCCGACTGGTTAAACAGCGGCAGTGATATTGTGGCGGAAGCCTATAAGGACAATAAGGTCGATTTCAAGGATTATGGTATTCTGGCGGACACGTGGCATTGGGGCCTGTACTATGTCGACAGCAATGATGGAAACGACAACAACAGCGGCACGAGCCCGGGCGAGGCCTGGAAGAGCCTTACCCCTGTTAACAGCACGACTTTTATGCCGGGTGATAAGATTCTTTTCAAGGCGGAGAGCACTTATACCGGCCAGCTTAAACCGCAGGGCTCGGGCGCGTCGGGCAAGCCCATTATCATCGACATGTACGGTGATGGTAACAAGCCCCGCATTGACGGAGAAGGTTTGGTGCTGGATACGCTGCTGCTGGAGAACGTCGAGTACTGGGAGGTAAGCAATCTTGAAATTACCAACCTGGGCCCGACGCGCGAAAACTGGCGTACGGGCGTGAAGGTTTCGGCCAATAATTGCGGCACGCTGCACCACATTCAGTTGAAGAACCTTTATGTGCACGACGTCAATGGAAGTCTCGATAAGTCTACAGAGGGCTGCGGCATTTACTGGGATTGCACGGGTTCGACGCCTTCGCGTTTTGACGGTTTGCTGATAGAGGACTGTAATGTTGTTCGGACGGACCGCAACGGGATATGCGGCCGGTCTTCATTTACTAACCGCTCCGGCAATTGGTTCCCGAGTCTGAACGTGGTTATACGCGGCAACGTTATAGAGGACTGCGGTGGTGACTGCATCAAGCCATGGGGCTGCGAAGGCTGCCTGGTGGAATTTAATGTGGTGCACGGAGGCCGGCAGAGGTGTGATGATTATGCGGCCGGTATCTGGCCCTGGAGCTGCGATAACACGGTAATCCAGTTTAATGAAGTCTCTCATGTAAAAGGAGCGAAGGACGGCCAGGGCTTCGATTCCGATTACAACTGCAGATATTCACTATTTCAGTATAATTACAGCCATGATAACGACGGCGGATTTATGCTTGTTTGCGGTCCTGCTGCTACGTCTTCAATGGCTGGTACAGTCGGAACCGTCATCCGCTACAACATCAGCCAGAATGATGCCGAGCGGACCTTCCACATCTCAGGCGTTGGCGTCCAGAACACCTGTATTTACAACAACGTCATCTATGTGGGGTCAGGCCCGGAAATCCCCCTGACTCTGTTTGGCTACTGGGACGGCTGGCCAGACAATACTCGTTTATACAACAACATTTTCTATGCTGACAGTGGAGCCGCTCTCCGTTACAGCAATGCCCCTGATGGTAGTAGAAATGAGGATGGAACCTATGACGACGAGCTCGGTTACGGTTCGAGCACAAACATCGTCTTTTCAAACAATGTGTACTACGGCGACCACAACAATCCGCCGACCGACCTGATGGAAATTCCGTATGACCCGAATGCCATTACTGCTGACCCGAATCTGGTCGACCCGAACAGCGGTGGATATGGAATAGACACGCTGGGCGGCTATATGCTGCAGTCCGGCTCACCATGCATCTCGGCCGGCGCAGATACCGGTATCGACTACAATGATCCCAACTATATCAATGGCGGGATGGACTTCTGGGGCAACGAGCTACCTGATGTGAATGCTCTTGACATTGGCGCCCATCAGTATTCGAATTAACTGCCATAAGGAGGTGTGGGATGTATATAAAACTGAAGTGTTTGGTGTGTCTTGTTTTGCTGTTGGCGTTGAGCGGCGCCGCGCGGGCCACGGATTACTATGTCAGTCCTTCCGGCAATGACGCTAACTTGGGCACCTCGCCGGCGACGGCCTGGCAGACAATCAGCAAGGTAAATACCAAGAACCTTTCGCCCGGTGACAGGGTAATGTTCGAGGCAGGCCAAACGTTCAGCGGGACTATTACGCTAAATGCTCCGGACAGCGGCACAAGCGGAAATGAGGTCGAGATAACGTCCTACGGCACCGGCCGGGCGACTATCAACGGCGTCAACGGAAAGGCACTTTCGGCGAGCGGCTGCGATTACCTTATTATAGAGAACCTTAACTTCGTCGGCTCGGGCCGCTTGACCGGAAATACACAAAACGGTGTTGAGATTTCTAACGGCGAGCATGTAGAGGTCAACGATATTGATGTCAGCGGTTTTCAAAAGTCCGGCCTTCACGCTACTGCCAGCGACCATGTCCGCTTCACCAACGTCTATGCACACGACAACGGTTTTGCGGGAATCACTTCGGGCTGGAGCGGCTTGTCCACCGACCTCTATATCGGCTATTGTGTCGCTGAGAACAATCCAGGCGACCCGACAAACCTGACCAACCACAGCGGCAACGGGATACTCGTAGGGGCCGTGGAGAACTGCACCATCGAATTCTGTGAGGCGATGGAGAACGGCTGGGACATGCCCCGGACCGGCAACGGGCCGGTGGGCATATGGGCATACAACGCTAATGATGTTACTATCCAGTTCTGCATTGCGCACCATAACAAAAGCCCCGGTTCGGACGGCGGTGGTTTTGATTTTGACGGCGGCGTGACCAATTCGATTATCCAGTACAACTACTCGCACGACAACGAGGGGCCCGGCTGCGGATTGTTTCAGTACTCAGGTGCGGCCCCGTGGTACGACAACATCATTCGTTACAATATCACCCAGAACGACGGGATTACTACCGGCAAGGTAGGCATCGCCGTCTGGGCCGCCGATGGCGAGACGGACATGAACGATGCCGACATCTACAACAACACAGTCTACAATGACATGAGCGGGGGTCACGCCGTAACATTCTGGAGCGGCGTGTGGTCGGGCATGCGGTTCAGGAACAATATTTTCATTACTGACGGCAGCCAGATTTCGGGCGGCGCGAGTAAGGGAATCTTCCAGGGCAATCTGTACTGGTCAACGAGCGGCACGGGGTTTTCCGTGGACGGCTACACTAATCTTACGGACTGGAGCAACGCGACCGGCCAGGAAAAGGTCAGCGGCATAATTGTCGGCATTTATGGGGACCCTCAACTGATAAGCCCTGCCACCGCGACACTCACCGACCCGACGCTGATTGCGACTTTGGCAGAGTACAGAATCCAGCCGGGCTCATCCGCTATCGACAATGCTCTGGATTTATTGGCTGAGTTCGGTCTTGACCCGGGGGACAGAGACTTTTACGGCCATGCGATTCCCAAGGGGTCGGATTACGATATGGGCATACATGAATATGACCCGTGTGACCCACCGGTAGCGCTCAATGATAACTACAGCGTCGTCGCCGACAACACCCTTGGCGTCGACGGCAATTCGGGTGTTCTCGCCAATGACATTACCTACGGCGGCGCTCTAAGCGCAGTACTTGTTTCACAGGCGACAAATGGCTCGCTAACCTTTGATTCCAACGGTGCGTTCGTATACGAGCCGAATACGGGTTTTATGGGGACGGACGTTTTCACCTACCACGCCAACGACGGCACATACGACAGCAATATCGCCGCGGTCTTTATAGACGCGCTGGACGCTCATCCAATAGCGTACGACGACAGCTACGGTGTCATCCAGAACACTATCCTGATTGTCAATGCCAATTCAGGTGTTCTAGCCAACGATTTTTCACCGAGTGGCTCTCCTATGTCTGCAAGCCTCGTTTCCGGCCCTAACAACGGCTCGCTGACCTTGTATTCAGATGGCTCGTTCCGATACGACCCGAACAACAGCTTTGCCGGAACCGACAGCTTCACCTACTACGCCAGTGCCGGCGGATATGACAGCAACACGGCCGCGGTGTATATAAGTGTAAGAGAACCGGTTACCGTGGTCAATCCCAGCTTTGAACTGGATGGCAGCGGCAAATATATAACCTGCCACACGGGCGAGGTAGGAATCGGCTGGACAAGCGTCAATACCTGGGTCGGTGTCGACATTTACTGCGGCGCGCCGGGGGCCTGCGTCGATTGCCGCTCGCCTGTTCCGCCCGATGGCAACTGCTACTCTTACATGCAGACCAACAACACCTATCTCTACCAGGCGCTCGAGGACAAAATCATCGAGGGCGGCCAGTACACGTTTACTTTCGACGCACAAACCGGCAACAGCGGCGCTGACATTGTCCCGTCCCAGTTTTACGTCAACGACAGCAACAGTCACGTTCAAATCGCAAGCAGCACGATACCCTTGTCGACCGGCGCGTGGAACAATGACCTTTCGGTATCATTTACCGCTGCAGCAGGTCAGCCGTACCTCGGGAAGAAGCTCGGCATACAGTTGCACGCCCCTGTGCCCGGCGATATGGATACTAATAAATGGATTTTCCTCGACAACGTTCGATTGGATTTAGATTTCGCCGCCGATTTCAATGGCGATGATGACATAAATTTCCTCGATTATGCGTTACTGGCCGATGCGTGGATGACAGCACCCGGACACCCGCAATACAATGATATTTATGACTTGCATGACAATGACATTATTGATATGCTTGACCTTGACATTTTCGTGGAAAAATGGCTTTGGCAAACGGAGCCATAGCGGCAGTAAAACGTGTGGAAAAGAGGCAAGGATTATCAGCCAAGGCGGGTTTTAGGGTTTTAATTTTTAAGGAGGGCGTATTATGGCTGAGAAGCTGGTACATTTGATGTCGGTTGCTTTGCTGCTTACTCTAAGTACGGCGGCATATGGAACTAGTTACTATGTCGATAGCGTGGGTGGCAACGATGCCAACTCAGGAACCTCACCGGGCCAGGCGTGGAAGAGCCTTACCAAGGTAAACAGCATCGTTTTTTCAGCGGGCGATACGATACTCTTTAAGGCAGGCACTGAATATATCGGCCAGCTTTATCCCCAGGGCTCCGGCACGGAAGGCGATCCTATCGTCATCGATATGTACGGCGACGGTAACAAGCCCTGCATCGACGCCAATGGTTTGTTCGCGGAGGCGGTGCTGCTGTACAACATTGAATACTGGGAAGTAAACAATCTCGAGATTACGAATTGGACCTCGGCGGCCCTGCCACTGGGAAAGGGAGTTTATATTCATATCAACAACTTCGGTACGGCCCACCACATTCACCTGAAGAACCTTTATATTCACGATATAAGGGGCGACGGCTCAGGCCACGCTAATAACAGCGGGGATGGCATCAATTGGCTTAATGAGGGTAGCAGCGTTTATTCGCGGTTTGACGGTTTAGTGATTGAAAATTGTCATATTGCTCGGTGCGACCTCGACGGGATATGGGGCTGGAGCGAATACTGGGCGCGCGATAACTGGTACCCCAGCCTGAATGTGGTTATCAGGGGCAATTTGGTGGAAGACGTAGGTCTTCACGGCATTGTGCCTATCGGCTGCGACGGCGCTTTGGTCGAGTACAACGTGCTGGACGGGGCCGTTCAGCTGTACGGTAGCGGCTGCGGCATCTGGCCGTGGAGCTGTGATAATACCATCGTCCAGTTCAATGAAGCCCGCGACATACTGGGCAGTTGGGACGGCTGGGGATTTGATTCCGACTGGAACAGCCAGAACAATATCTTCCAGTACAACTATAGTCACGACAACGAAGTGGGCTTTATGCTGGTTTGCTCTCCTGCAAAAGAAACGTGGAACATCGGCACCATCGGAACTATAGTCCGCTACAATATCACCGAGAATGACGGGTGGGGAGTTTCAGACCATTCTCCAGCAACATTCCGCATAATCGGCGCCTGCGAAGATACCTACGTCTACGGCAACACCATCTATCTGGGCGCGAGCCTCGATATTCCATTGCTTGATCTTGGCTACAGCTGGGGGGGAGCGTGGGCAAGCGGCAATTACTTCCACAATAATATCTTCTATGTCGATGGGCAAGCAAGCTATGCATTCGGCTCAAGCGCCAACAATGTCTTCGCGAATAACGTGTGGTATGGCAATCACGTCAGCCCGCCGTCAGACCCGAACGCTATCACTGCCGACCCGATGCTGGTCAATCCCAACAGCGGCGGCGGCGGAATCGATACGCTTAATGGCTATAGACTGCTCGCCGGCTCGCCCTGCATAAGCGCCGGCGCCGGCGTCGCCGACAACGGCGGCAGGGACTTCTGGGGCTACACCGTCCCGAGCGCCCGTGGGTTCGATGTGGGGGCGCACCAGTTCTATTGCGATTTCAATAATGATATAGCGGTGAACTTCCTTGACTATACCGGGTTGGCTCGTTCCTGGCAGAGGAGTTCAGGCCATCCCGATTACAATGATATTTATGATGTGAATGACAACGACACTATCGATGGCATCGACCTTAAGCTTTTCTCAGATGATTGGCTTTGCGGATTGTGATTTGCAGTCAAAAGCGTCGGAAACAGGAAGCTAAAATCGTTTTACCAGATTGACGCCGATTACCGGGCCTTCATGGTTCGCCAAATATGGCAGGACTTTGAATCCCGCAATTTCGAGTTGTTTGTGCTTGCCCGCGATGGTATGGCCGACGATCCAGCCTAAGGTCGCGCCAAAGACAACATCGCTTGCCCAGTGGTCGCCCGTATCCATCATTCTAAGTCCGACAAGCGTAGCAACGATATACGCCGGGATTCCCACCTTCGGACCATAGAACTCGTCGAGCACCGATGCGACCGTAAACGAGCTTGAGGTATGGCCGCTCGGCCAGGCCCAACTCTTGCCGTTAGGAGTATCATTGTCCCTGATGGCTTTCAGACCCACAGTGACCAGACCGTTCACACTCAGCGCGCTGAGCATCGTCCAGGCACGGTCCTGATTGAACTGGTCGTGGCCGCCAAGGCTCCACATATACCAAAGACCCGCGGCGGCAAAGTGCGTGCCGGGATTTCCGATATGGTCCAGAGACTCTTCCGTAAAGTCGTTAAAAACGCGCCTGTCGAAGGAGTCCGCAATATCGTCGTCGGCGTCGGTATTGTGCATGGCTATGCTGGCGCCACCTGCCAGCAGCAGAGCAATTATGTTGTCAGACCTGGTGAATGTTACGTTCGCGTCCGAGATGATTCTGTCGGGCAAATCGTTCCAGAGGTTATGGTAGGTTATATCGAAGACTTCGCCCGCACTCAATCTGTCCGGGTCCGTAGCACAGCCGGCGGCTAAAGTCAAAGCCGCACAGAAAAGCACCGGCCAGTATTCACTCCGTAAAAATGCTCTCATTTGAAAAAATCCACAAACGTATTCAGCTTCGTATCGAAAAACGAAAAGCAGATTCGTTTATCGCAGCCCAAAAACTAATCTGCGTTACTGTATATTACGGCTATTACAGGGTGGGGACTAAAATAGATTGCGGTGTTTTTGTCAAAAAATGCGTTTAGATGACAGTTGTGAATGTCACCCTGAAGGCTAAATGTCCCTTACTCCCACTCGATTGTCGCGGGGGGCTTGCTCGAGATATCATAGACGACGCGGTTTATTCCCCGGACCTCGTTGATAATCCTGTTGGATATAACGCCGAGCACCTCATACGGAATCTGCGAAAAATCTGCAGTCATAAAATCAGGGGTCTCGACCGCCCGGATAGCGATAACGTTCTCGTAGCTTCGCTCGTCGCCCATCACCCCCACCGTCGAGACAGGCATAAGCACCGCCAGGGCCTGCGAAATTTTCCTGTACAGCCCCGCCGACCTTATCTCATCTATCAAAATCTCATCGACCGCACGCAGCAGTTCCAGCCTTTCGCGCGTCACTTCCCCGATTATCCTGACCGCAAGCCCGGGCCCGGGAAATGGATGCCGCCAGACAATATCCTCCGGCAGCCCTAAATACTCACCAACGACCCGCACCTCGTCCTTGAACAAATCCCGCAGCGGCTCAATCAACTCAAAGCCAAGTTCGGCCGGCAGCGCACCAACGTTGTGATGCAATTTTATGTTTGCCGCCGGGTTGCCGTCTTTGGCTCCCGACTCGATAACATCGGGATAAAGTGTCCCCTGAGCGAGAAACTTTGCATTGGAAATCTTCGACGCCCCGGATTTAAAGGCCTCGATAAACTCCGCTCCGATTATCCTGCGTTTCTGCTGAGGGTCTGACACACCGGCCAGACCTTTCAGGAACCGCTCGGACCAGTCAACAACCCGCAAATCTATATGAAAATGGTCTCGGAAAGTTGACACCACATTCTCGCGCTCATTCTGTCGCAAAAGACCATTGTCCACAAAGATACAAACCAGTCTGTCACCAACCGCCTTATGAAGCAGCGCGGCTACCACCGATGAATCGACCCCGCCGCTCAGACCGCATATAACCGAAGCTTCACCGACTCTACCGCGAACTTCTTCAACCGTCGCCGTCACAAAGTCGCTCATTTTCCAGTTGCCGCCGCAGTCGCAAATATCGTACAGAAAATTCCTCAAGATTACCGAGCCCTTCGGCGTGTGCGCAACTTCCGGGTGGAACTGGACGCCAAAGAACTTCTTGCCTCTGTGTCTCACCGCGGCATACGGGCACGTCTCCGTCTCAGCCAGCTTTACAAAGTCGTTACCTAACTGGCCGACCTGGTCGCCGTGGCTCGCCCAAACCGTAGTTGAATCAGGCAGATTCGCAAACAAGTCGTTCTTGTCAGCTATAGATAGATTTGTTCGACCATACTCGCGCCTCTCGGCCGCGATAACTTCCGCACCTAAAATCTGACAGCCCATCTGCATCCCGTAGCAGATACCCAAAATCGGCACGCCCATCTCAAAGATTTTCTCGTCGCACCTTGGTGCGTTCTCGTCATAGACGCTGGCAGACCCGCCGGACAATATCAGGCCCCTAACACCAAGCTGGGATAATTCTTCCGCCGCTGTATCGGCGCGAAAGATGGCAGAATATACGTTGTGCTCCCGGACCCGCCTCGCTATCAACTGGCAGTACTGGCTGCCAAAATCCAGAATCGCTATTATCTCACGACTCATAAACAAAACTCAACAAGCCCGTTGAGAAAGCATTTTTTTTCGTTTGTAAATCGCAACTTAATCTTCAAAAGGTACGCTCGCTGAGTAATTCGGAGCCTCCTTGGTTATTTGTATATCGTGTGGGTGCGATTCGCTTACCGAGGCGGCGCTTACGCGGACGAATCGACTCTTTTTCCTGAGCTCGGCAATATTTCGCGCCCCGCAGTAACCCATACCGGCCCGCAGTCCGCCGACAAGCTGATAGATAAAATCGCCCAGCGCCCCACGGTATGGCACTCGCCCTTCTACGCCTTCGGGGACAAGCTTTTCCCGGCCGGTTGAACTCTTCTGGCCGTATCTTTCCGCGGAGCCTTTGACCATCGCCCCTAACGAGCCCATGCCCCTGTACTCCTTGAACTGCCTTCCCTTGTAGATGACCAGTTGGCCCGGACTTTCCTTCAACCCCGCAAACAGCGAGCCCAGCATCACGCTTGAGGCGCCGGCCGCAATCGCCTTGGTTATATCACCTGAGTGCCTTACCCCCCCGTCCGCGATAACAGGAATATTGTGTTTCCCTGCCGCCTTGGCGCAGTTGGTAATCGCGGATATTTGCGGTACGCCCACGCCGGATATTACTCGCGTGGTGCAGATTGCGCCCGGACCGATACCCACCTTGACGGCATTCGCGCCCGCGGCTATCAAATCCTCCGCCGCTTCGGCCGTCGCGATATTGCCCGCGATCACGTCAATATCATACTTGCTTTTGATTGTCTTGACTGTATCGATAACGTTCTGCGAGTGGCCGTGGGCCGTATCCACCACGACAACGTCGACCTCCGCTGTTATCAAAGCACCGATTCGCTCATAATCGCCGACCCCCACCGCCGCACCGACACGCAGCCTGCCCCGCTTGTCTCTGGCCGCTATCGGATACTGCTGGACCCGGTCAATGTCCCGCATAGTAATCAAACCTGCCAATTCACCTTCTTTATTGACCAGCAGCAGTTTTTCAACCTTATGTTTCCGAAGGATTTCCTTCGCCCCTTCCAGTGTTGTCTCGGCCGGCGCGGTAATCAGGTTCTCCTTTGTCATTACGTCATTTATTTTGACGTCGTAGTCCTTGAGAAACTTCAGGTCCCGCCGCGTCAAAATGCCGACCAGCTTTTTACCGTCGACGATAGGAACCCCGGCCACATTCTGCTCACGCATCAGCTCCCTTGCTCTTTTGACCGGCTCTGCCGGCGACAGCGTTACCGGGTCCAGCACACGCTCGTTCTCCGAGCGCTTGACCTCCGCCACTTCCCGCGTCTGTGCCTCGACCGACAGATTCTTGTGGATTATCCCTATCCCCCCCTCCTGCGCCAGCGCTATTGCCAGCGCCGCTTCGGTAACGGTGTCCATGGCGGCTGAGACAATCGGGATATTTATCGTGATATTGTTGGTCAATTGCGTGCGGGTATCCGCCTGACTCGGCACAAAATCGCTTTTGCCCGGCACCAGCAGCACATCGTCGAAGGTTATACCTTCAGCGATAATCTTGCCCTTGTCCATCTTTCTCTCCTGTAAGTACACTGCCTCGATTATATTAAACCAAGTAGTATAGCGACGCCATAAGCCGCCGTCAAACCTATTTTACCACGCCGCTTGTCATTCTACATCTGTGCGGTTATCCCCATACGCAGCCGGGACTCACCGCAAAGCCCCCCAGAAGTCCCCACCCAATATAAAACAAGCGGGGCCTATACCGAATCTAATCAGTATAGGCCCCGAATAGCTGCAAAATCAGCGGCTGACGACAGCCTTCAATCAACACGGATTAATCACGGCCACAATAGCTCCTCGAGCCAGTTGTCCGCCATTATCCCGTAGTCCACGAAGTTGATAATATCGTCGCCGTCTGCGTCGGTACGCCACGCTTCCAGACTCAGATACTGGCTGCCGGCGCCCTGTAGTCCCATATACAACACCTCTGCGGGCGACAGGGAATAGCTGTAGATGCGGACATCATCAATGTTGCCGCCGAAGAACCTGTCCTCATGCTGCATCTGCTCGCCTATGTGAGCTGGCCCGTTGAACAGCTCCGCATAGTGCTTAGCATAGTTGGTTGCCACCTGCAGTTCTCCGTCGTACATGTATACGCTTGCTTTTGTCGGCTCTACGACAAGGGCAGCCATGACCCATTCCTCAGGAGGAACTACCAGACCGGTATGAAAATCCCACGTCCAATCAATCGGCTGATCATTCAAATCAGCAGTCCAGAAGTAGCACAGCTCGTAGTTAATCTCCCAGGGTTCCCAGTCTCTGAAACCATACGTTCCGCCGCTTCCAAGGCCAAGACCGGCGCCCGTACCGGGGGCGTTCGGGTCACAGGGGTCATTCGGGTCATAGAAGCAAAAGACAAAGCCCGCGTACATCTCCAGTGGCTGATCTAATCGCTTTACCCATGCCGATATCGTCACGGTGTTCGAATCAAGATTAAATGCAGGCAGATTAACGTAGTCATCAAACGCGTCAAAGGTCAATGAGCCCGTCCCCTCAACACAGCAGGGGTCGTGATGGTTATACGCATCATACCCCGGCGATTTGCCGGGGTCAACAATCTGCCCGTCGTAGCCATAGGCGGAGCTGTCTACAACATCCGGGCTTTTAGCGACGTCGTCCATTTTCCACCAGCCAGTCAGTAAAGCGGAATTCGGTTCTGTTGCCGTAACATTGCCTGTAGCGCTCATCAGCCAGTCACGCTCCGCCAACAAGGCCAGGTCATCACTGTCAACCTCGCAGGCCGGGTCCCAGTCGAAGCTGCCCTCGCCAAAAGCCATCTCGGGCCGGCATCGCGGCGGATACAGCATGATGTTGTCGAAGTAGACGTATCCTGAGCCGCCGGCACTCTTGTCGCCGAAGCCAAGCGTAATCCTGGTTACATCGGTAACGTCAACGCTGTTCGCCGAGACAAATTCACTCAGCTCGATATTCCATTCCTGGAAGCCCTTCCATTGCTTGTTCACCTCATTGGCGTCGGGGTAGAGGACCTTGCCGGTGCGGTTACTGCCGTCGGTCAAAGCCACGTACATTGGTTCAATGGCGTTGTCGGCTTCGCCCATGAACGACAGCGTCAATACCTCAAGGCCGCTGTGAGTCCAGTTCTTGGTCAGTCCCAAATCACAAACATCCGCGTACGCCTCGGCATAGTACGGGCTGAGATTGTTCTCGTATAAATATTTCAACGCGTTGCCGTCTTCGGTGAAATTCGCATCCTTCTCAAGGAAGACCTGCGCCTGGGTCCCGTTGACAAAGTAATCGTTCCATACGCCAGAAAGCCGCGGCTCCGCCTCGTTGGTGCTGACGTAGGTGTTGAAATTGTCCACGGGATAATACTTGGCTATCGTAAAGCTCCAGACATGTCCTTTGACGAAAGTACCCGCAGTCTCATTGACCTCGTCAATGCGCCAGTAATACTTCCGGCCGAACAGCATGGCCCCGGGGTTGTAGCTGTTGGTATCGTTATTGTCCATAAACTCCGACGAAGACGTCGTCGCGCTCTCTACTGCAGTATCGTCGGTGCCAAAGTACACATCGTGCGAATTCGAATCCGTCCCCGGAGTCCAGCTCAGAATCGTGCCAATAAAGGGCAGGTTCTTTTGGCCGTCAGACGGACTGGGATTCATGGCATAACCCGTAACCGTAAAGCTCCAGACATCGCCTTCCCACGGCGGATCCGGAATGCCTCCGCCAGGATTGACGAAGCCATCATTGACCTCCTTAATGCGCCAGTAGTAGGTCTTACCCAAATCAAACTGCCCGCCAGAAGGAGTCGGGTCAAACGTGCATACGTCCTGTATGCCCTGGTTCGCGTCCTCATTCAGAGTATCGACCTTGTCAAAGTCTGTGTGGAAGTAAACTATGTGCCTGTCAGAATACAGGCCGGGCGTCCACGCTAAGTTCACATCTCTGGCCACGTCTTTGGCCCCGTCTTCAGGAACCGGGTCATAAGCGTCCGTCGCCCATACCCATTCCAGCCTGACATACTCTGTAAAGGTGTATGCCCTTACCGCCCCGCCCGGGCTGGGGGAGAACCACCTGAGGCCAAGCGTTTCACCAATGGAAGGATGGCCTTCCGTAGCTACCCAGTTCAAGGTCAGGTTGGGCTCCCACTCATGCTCCCACTCATTTAAGTCGCCTATCCATACAGGAAGAGGATATGACGTGGTGGCTACTACGTTACTCTCGGCAGTTGGGTCGCCGCCGTAATAAAAAGATGGGACACTGTATGCTGTCTCGAGAACACCCCCATAAATCTCACTCATCGCGTCCCACATAAGTTTGTACTTCCTGCCCGCGGTAATTACCGCGTCCGAGTCGTTCCCATCCAGGTTCTGATAAAGAAAGGTCGGCGCGCTGGGCTTGGTGGCCTGCAGGTAACAATACACAATGCCGTGCGTCGCCGGCCAGCAGTGACAGCCGTCATGGTTATCGGTGTAGCACTGCTCAGAGTAGCAGATATTTTCTGGGGTGGCGTTGGGGTCGTAGTCGGTATCGCCCAGGCAATATGGGTCAACACCGCAATAGGCGGTGCCGTCTACTTTCCAGCCCATGAGGCCCGGGTAATCTCCATCCTCCTCTATTCCGCCATGGCAGTAGATCTGATTGCCGTCGGCTAAAAACTCAAAGCTGAAGTTGTTCACATCAATCGGTGTCCCTGCCGCCTGTGCCAAGCTGCTCAAACCAGCTACCAAAACAAAACAAACTAACAATAAAAATTTCTTACACATAACAATCCTCCTTAAAAAATAAAACTTTAATAAATTGTTCCTTTGGCTCCGAGCCAAAACACCAGTTATTTTATTCTCAACAGGCACGAACCTCCGTGCAACAAGCACGGATAACCTTCGCATATTTATCATTAATAATTCGCTCCTGTTTCTAACCGCAAAAAAAACAAGACCAAGGGACCTCCATTAAACCTCATTTTCGCCTGTCTGCAGGGCCTGATTATTTCCTCGCTCCTGCATCTCAATCGCATAGTGCTCCTCCGGGGCGGGAATTTGATATTGCCTCCTCACCGGTTGAGCTCCCGCTCCACACCTCTGCCGGAAAATTCGTTGTTCCGGGCTTATAGACTATTCGAATTTAAAAAGCCAAAATCCACAGATTACAACAACTCTATTTGTAACACCTGATTACGGCCATGTCAAGAAAAATTTGGCAAAATTTCGCATATTTTTAGCCCGGAATGCTTAGCTCCCGCATTTACAAGCTGTCAGAAGTCCTCCCGGACAATAAGTTTAGCCACTCCCCCGGCCCAGCGGCCGTTTTTTCTCCATAAGGCCGATTGACACGCACCACAGGAAATGTTCACCCAAAATGCCAAATCCCCGAACCGCCGAACCAAAAACAAGCGGGGCCTATACCGAATCTAATCAGTATAGGCCCCGAATAGCTGCAAACTCAATCGGCTACAAACTATAGCCTTGTAGCAACCACACTACGGCCGTGGCCACGGCATATCCACAAGCCAGTCACGCGCCAGGCAGTCGAAGTCCCTCAGGTTGACATACCTGTGGTACGGTGCCTCGGCCGAGTCGCCGCATATATTGGCCTGCGAAGGCACCGGCCAGTAATTCAACATATCACCGGCGTCATCCAGGGCCGTTAGACCGCTGCCGTCATCAAACAGGTAGTGAGCGTACAGATAATTGGCGTCGGGCACCTGCCCGATAGCTTCCTGGTAAGCCAGCCACTGGACCTCGCACGGGTCAAGCGTCTTGTTATAGATGCGGAAATCATCCATCGCGCCGCTAAACCTTCTGCCCTTATGGTCGCCAATACGCGACGGAATACCAAACGCCTCCGGACCATGGGATACAAGATTCTCATCCCACCTCATGGCCTCGCCGTCCTTCTTGATGAATATCCTCGCACGGTCAGCTGCTATCGTCAGTGCGCAGAAGGTCCATTCGTGATTGGGCAGATTGAAGTCCGGCTGTGGGTCCCAGCTGTAGGTAGGTTGGTCGTTTGACCAGTTGTAATTCAACCAGTTGTCTCCGCCGAGACCTAAAACAAAGCCGGATTGCGTCGTACCGGGACCGTCGTCAAGATGCGAGCAGAAGAACAGGCCGCCATCATCTCTCTGGATACTGCTGCTCTTTGCCCACGTCGTGAATGTCACGGTGTTGCTGTTGAGGTTAAGAGGCGGAATCTTGACATAATCATCGCCGTTGAAGACTTCCGTCTCGCAGGGGTCATCGAGATTCAGATGCAGGGCTCCGGTCCCGATTTTGCCGGTCACCCAGGCCAAATCGTAGTTCGGGTCGCCCGGCGGCGGGAAGCCCTTTAATGCACTAGTATAGCCGAGCGTGTTGTAATCCGTCATCAGCCAGTCCTCGACCATTATCTCAAGGTCATAGCCATCCACGATGCAATTGTCGGTAAAGTCGGCAACTGCGGCATATTTGGGTACGCATCTCTGCGGCCATACCTGGACATCGTCGAACCATACCGTACCTGAGCCGCCGGCCTTATTTACGCCTACCTTGGCAGCACTGCCAAAGCCGATGTGGACCCTGTCCACATTCGCCAGGCTCACGCCGCACGCGTCGAAGATTGCAAGGTCAATGTTCCACTCGTGCCACTCGGCCTCCTTCACGTCGTTCGGGTCCTCGTCGTACAACACATAGCCGCTGTTGCTGCTCGTATCTTCCAGTTCGACCCACATAACATCGAGATTAGTGGCATCGTTGCCTGACTGGCCGTAGAAGTACAGCACCAATGCCCTCGCATCGCTGACCGTCCAGTCCGGCCCAATCTCCAAATCAACAATGTCCGCGTCGATTACAGAGCCGACATACTGGCCCTTTATGGCGAAGATACCCTCGTAAGCAAACCTTAGCGAGTTACCATCGCGAACGTAAGCCGGGTCCTTCTCAACGGAGACTCCCGAGCCGCTGCCGTTGACCCAGTAATCGTCCCACACGTTCCACAGCTCGGTTTGACTCACGTAAGAGTCGAAGTCGTCCACGGTAAGATACGCGGCCGTCGTGAAGTTCCAGACATTGCCTCGATAGGTGCCTCCATCGACTTCGTCAATCCGCCAGTAGTAGGTCGTCGAAAACTCAAGCGCGTTCGGGTCATAGTTCTTGACATCAAACGTAGTTCCTGCCTGGGGGCCCTGGTATACATTGTTCGGGTCGACCGACGTGGTCGCATCGTTCACATCGTCACGATTCGTCCCGAAGTATACCTCGTGGCTCGTTGCAAAAATCCCTGACGTCCAGCCAAGAATCACGTCAGTCGAGACGCCATCCTCACCTTCAGCGGGGCTCGGATAAGACGCCTTGCCGAGGTTGGCAACCGTAAAGTCCCAGACCTGGCCCTTGACCGTCCCGACATTCACCTCATCGATTCGCCAGTAGTGACTCGCCAGCGGTTGAAGGTCGGTATTGACCGTCCAGTTGACATCGCCAAGATTCTGATTGCCTATGTATGTGGGCGTAGATGTTGTATCCGCGCCGTCTACCTCTGCAAAACTCGTCCCGAAGTAAACATCATGCGTATTCGCGTCGTCGCCGGCCGACCAGCTCAGAATCGGCCGTTGTAAACTCGCCGGCGGGCCTTTTACATTCGCCGCACCATCCGGCGGGTTCGGCGCCCATGCCTGGCACGGGTCCGTAAGTGCCGCTGATATCGTCGTCTTCGCTTCATTCGCTACGTCATAGTCAACAGACAGCGCTGCTCGCTGGCCGCCGCCCGTAAGCTGACCGTGACTCGTGCCGTACGTCGTAATGGACATCCCGGCCTCGTTGCCGGCAACATAATTCTCGATCGTGTCTACTTCATTGCGTGCCAGGACCAGTTTACCCTCAGTAATATCGAGGTTGCCGGTGCCCTGGCCGGGACCAATCATGTGAAAGTAGCGGGCGTTTATCGTGCCGCCGTGCAGGTTTACCTGACCCGTCAATATGTTGTTGCCCCAGAGGCTCGCCGGACAATAGAGTCCCTGCGTGATGTTAATCGTACCGCCGGTCATGTCCAGCGTACCGTGGGCTTCCTCCCACGCACCTACTTCCATATGACCGCCGACATTCAGCTCGCCGCCGCTCATAACCAGTGTCCCGCTGGGTTCATTTGGACCAAGAACCGGCGTAGGTATCGCTCCTGCGCGCCAGCCTACCGTTCCGATGTAGACGTGACCGCTATAACCCCACCAGCGGCCGTACCAGGCACCCGGATACCACGGATAGATATCACCGTATATTTCCAACGTCACCGGTTCACCTACATTAACCGTGCCGCCGCTCATATACAGAGTATGGTTCGGGTCCGGGTCCCAGTTCGGGTCATCATAATGAATCACCGAGCCGCCAAAGGCCGGGTCAAGGCTGTAACCGCCGCCGATCGATATCTGCCACGGATTGAACGTCCCTGAGGTAATGCAAGGGTCGTTCAGCGGGGGGGTGGAGTTCAAATCACCCGGATAGGGTAGGTGAGCGTCGCCCTTGCCAACGTACGCAGGCGTGTTCCCTTCCGGAACTTCATTCGGCTCCACCTTGACGTATGTCGTGACTCCGGCGGCATCGTAGTGGTCCGCCGTCCACCAGTTGTTCGGGTCACTCCAGTCATGCCCGGTCCCTCGGTCGCTCCACCACGACTTTCTGCCTTCATAATCACCCTGGGCAGAAGCGATGCCGGCAAGACCGAGCGCCAGAATAAGAAAGGTTAAAAAATATTTTTTAGACATGGTACTCCTCCTTAAAAAAGGAAACATTAAAATATTTCTTGGCTCCACTGCCAAAACAATATAATTTCAACAGGTACGAACTTTCACACAACGAGTGCGAATAACCTTTGCATACCTTACTAAATCAATTCGCACCTGCCCAATAAACTCAAAATAGCGGCATTTAACCCTGCCTCACAGAAACAAAAAACCTTCATAGCATAGTACTTCTATAAAAAAACATTATAACATTCCTGCCATTCTAATGCAAGCCTATTTTGCGCATAATTTCCGTCATTTTGCGCACAGTAAGAACAATCATCTTACGTAAGGCCCAACATTTTACAACTGCGATATTATAGCACCTTTACCTAATTTAACGCAAGCCTATTTTGCGCAAAAATCTTACCATTTTGCGCACGAATCGCACCAAACTACCAATTAGGCAGCAATAAGCCTTAATTACCCCTTAAAAATGACTTAGACGCCGAAATATGTTATCATTGCAAATTGTTAAGAAACTTGATAAAATGCTAAAAAAGACCGAATTGAAGGGAACACAATGCCCTCTGTGCGCATCTTTAAAGTTGTGGCCATAAGTTGAGAAAATAAGGGGCCGTCTCGAATGAGCAATAAAAGAGCATTCACATTGGTCGAGCTTCTGGTGGTAATTGCCATTATTGCCCTGCTTATGTCGATACTAATGCCCGCACTGGCGCGCGTGAGGGAGCAGGCAAAGGACGTCCTCTGTCAATCAAACCTAAAACAACTCGCCTCCTGCTTTAGCATGTATACCGATGACAACGACGGCTACTTCAATGAAGGTTACCGGGGTCTGCCGGACTGTGGATCGCATAACTGGTGGCTCCAGGCCATCAAACCTTACTACACGGACCCGCATGTCTGCCTTTGCCCCATGGCAACCAAGTTTGGTGTCGAGATAGGCCGGGGCACCCATGGAGCCACATTTTACGCCTGGTCCGCACGGGGCTTCCTCGGACCTCAGGGCTCGGTTTACGGAAGCTACGGCATAAATGGCTGGGTCGAAAATAATCAATGCGAATCCGAGCCAGAGAACACCAAACGCTTAAGATGGAGGTACGCCGCTCTTTCCGGCGCAGGCAACATTCCCCTGCTTCTCGACAACCAGTGGATTGATGGCTGGCCACAGGACCACTCGGAACCACCCGAATATGATGACCTGTTTTTCCAACACGGCAGTCATATGACACGCTTCATGATAAACCGCCACAGGGGCGGAATACATGGCGCCTTTGTTGATTACAGCGTACGATGGCTTGGCTTAAAAGAACTTTATACTCTCAAGTGGAACCGCGAGTTCAACATAACCAACGGGTGGACACTGGCTGGCGGCTCTACTCCCAGCCAGTGGCCCGAGTGGCTCCAAAAATTCAAAGATTACTAAAATCCCTCTCGCCCACAGATTAGGCAACAAAAATCCCCGATAACAGCCTTGCAAAAAGCCATAAGCCCCCCACGTGCACCATCAAACCGGATTTCCCCACATCAAATTGGCGCATTTGATATTGATTTGATAGTATAGGGCCCATGGGCCCCGTGGCATATCGCAAACTCTACGGCCGAATATAACACCTGCTGTCTACATTGCGCAAAATGATTTAAATTATCCGCAAAATGACGTTTACTTAGACGCCGAAATACGTTATCATTGCAAATTGTAAGAAACTTGATAAAATGCTAAAAAAAGACCGAGTTGAAGGGAACACAACACCCTTTGTGCGCATCTTTAAAGTTGTGGCCATTATTTTGAGAAAATAAGGAACTTTCCCGCATGAATAGCAAGAGAGCATTCACATTAGTCGAGCTTCTGGTGGTAATCGCTATTATCGCCCTGCTTATGTCGATACTGATGCCCGCACTGGCAAAGACAAGGAAACAGGCAAAGATTGTTCTTTGCCAGTCCAACCTCAAGCAGCTATGTACTGCCTCTTCGATGTACACCGATGATTATGACGGCCGTTTCTGGAGGGGTTGGGCAGGTCCCTCGGATGGTTGGCCGAACAGTGTTTGGTGGTGTGAGAGGAAGACCCTGCAGGTCTACTACAGGGACCCCGATGTCCGACTCTGCCCGGAGGCCTCAAAACCCCTCCACCCGACTGGTGGCCGCGGAGCTACCTTTTATGCCTGGGCCGGTTCCGAGGCCCTCAGAACCGATGGCCACGGCAGCTACGGAGTGAATGGCTGGGTGGAAGACCAGCCGGAGGAATTTGAGTGGCTCGACTACTCCCAAAGGTGGAGAAACGTCAATGTTAGAGGTGGAGCTTCTATACCGCTGCTTGTGGACGCCAGATGGATTGACGGCTGGCCCGAGCACTACGATGTCCCCCCGGATTATTCTGATATGCCCGCCCCGCCCGTGGAGGCCCGCTACATGGTCCGCTTCTGCATCAACCGCCACGATGGCTACGTAAATGGTGTCTTCTTGGACTGCTCCGTCAGAAAAATTGGGCTTAAGGAGCTCTGGAAGCTCAAGTGGAATAGAAAGTTCAACCTAAACGGCGGCCCATCACCCGCAGAATTCGACGCCGCCGGTGACGGCTGGATGAGATACTTCAAAGATTACTAAAATCCCCCCTGCCCACAGATTAGGCAACAAAAATCCTCTATATAAGCCCGTTCACACACACCACAAAACCTGATTTCCCATATTAAATTGGCGCATTTGATATTGATTTGATAGAATAAAAAAGTGTCGAGAACATCGCCCGCTATTTCCGCAGCGAAAAGGGTATGAGCCCCCTCGCCTATCGTAAGCTCTACGGCCGAAAATAACACCATCTGCCTACATTGCGCAAAATGACGTTGATTTAGACGCCGGAATATGTTATCATTGCAGAAATTGTAAAAAAAAAGACCGACTTAGAGGGAACACAATACCCCCCGCGCGCATCTTTAAAGTTGTGGCCATAAGTTGAGAAAATAAGGAACTGTCCCGAATGAGCAATAAAAGAGCATTCACATTGGTCGAGCTTCTGGTGGTAATAGCCATTATCGCCCTCCTTATGTCCATCTTGATGCCGGCGCTTGCGCGTGTGAGGGAACAGGCAAAGGCCGTCCTCTGTCAGTCAAACCTAAAGCAACTCGCCTCCTGCTTCAGCATGTATACCGGTGACAACGAGCGCTACTTCATGGAAGGTTGGTGGGGTCTGCCGGACTGTAGATCGAGTAACTGGTGGCCTCAGGCCCTCAAACCTTACTACTCGGACCCGCATGTCTGCCTCTGCCCGATGGCAACCAAGTTTGGTGTCGACATAGGCCGGGGCGAAATTGGGGCCACATTTTACGCCTGGTCCGCACAGGGCTGGCTTGGAGAGCCGGGTTCTGTTTACGGCGGCTACGGAATAAATCACTGGATGCAAAACAATCAATGCCCGACTATATCAGAGAACATTAACCGTCTGTTCTGGAGGCACGACACAGTTAGAGGCTCAGGCAACATTCCCCTGCTTCTCACCGCCCAGTGGATTGATGGCGCGCCCAGGGACTACCATGACCCCCCCGAATATGATGACCAGGACTACCGTTCTCAGCCGGGTAGTGCGTTTGTCCGCTTCATGCTAAACCGTCACAGGGGCGGAATACATAGCGCCTTCGTTGATTACTCTGTCCGATGGATAGGGCTGAAGGAAATGTACACCTTGAAATGGAATCGAGGGTTTGACGTAACCAACAGGTGGACACTGGCTGGCGGCTCTACTCCCAACCAGTGGCCCGAGTGGCTCCAAAAATTCAAAAATTACTAAAATACCCCTCGCCCACATATTAGGCAACAAAAATCCCCGATAGCAGCCTTGCAAAAAGCCATAAGCCCGTTCACACACATTATAAAAGCTGATTTCCCATATTAAATTGGCGCATTTGATATTGATTTGATAGTATAGGGCCATATGGAATTGAATAAGAAAAAGCCGTTACCGCGTTGGTGCGGTATACTGCTGGGACTTCTGCTGGTGGCCGTCGTCGCCGCTATATGGTTTTTTTACGGCTCCACATTTTCACCAAAAAGGCCTCGCCGCGTCATCCTCATCAGCATCGATACCTGCCGGGCGGATTACCTCAGCTGCTATGGCTTTGGACGTAAAACCACTCCCAATATCGATGCCATCGCCGAAGAGGGTATCGTCTTCAAGAATGCCCTTACACCCATTCCCCTTACTCTTCCGGCCCACTGCTCTATGCTCACCGGCACCTACCCCCTCTACCACGGTGTACACGACAATCTGGGAAATATACTTGCCGAATTCAATACGACCATCGCCGAGATTCTTCGAACCCGCGGATATTCCACCGCCGCCATAGTAAGTTCTTTCGTCCTCGACAAAAAGTTTGGCACTCATCAGGGTTTCGACACCTACAACGACAAGTTTGTCCAGCCGATTGGGCCGCACGATTCGTTGCAGCGACGCGGAGAAGAGGCCTCTCGTTTCGCATGCTCCTATCTCGAGAAGCACACCGATGAACCCTTCTTTCTCTTTCTGCATTACTTCGACCCCCATGATGCCTACATCCCGCCGGAACCCTTCGCCTCGCAATATGCCGACAATCTCTATGCCGGCGAGATTGCCTATACCGACCATTGTATCGCTCAGGTGATAGACAAACTAAAAAGCCTCGACTTGTATGACTCAAGCCTGATTATTATTGTCGGCGACCACGGTGAGGCACTCGGAGACCACGGTGAAGCTTACCACGGCTATTATATTTATCAGCCCACCGTAAGAGTGCCCTTTATCATCAGACCGCCTAAGTGCCGCAAATCCAAAGTGGTTGACAACATAGTAAGCCTCGTCGATGTTGTACCCACCATATTGGGCTATCTTGGCATTGAGCTGTCCCCGCATGTGCAAGGCGAAGACCTCTCGGCTTTCTCTGCTGGCAAAATCCCCGTTAAGAATAATAGATACGTTTACTGCGAATCGTTTGAAGGCACCAAATACGGCTGCAATCCTCTACTGGGCCTTGTTGATGAGCGATTCAAATACATCGAAACCACAAGGCCGGAACTATACGACTTGACCCACGACCCGCTCGAAGAAAATAACCTGGTCAAGAAAGAACAAAATCGCGCGCGGCTAATGAGCAGCCGGCTGCAGGAAATGATGAGCCAATTACTTGACGTCCAGTCAGCCGACGCCAAGACTGAGCTGGACGAGCAAACCAGAACGCGTCTCGAAAGTCTCGGCTACGTCGGCATTGCCCCCGCAGACACCACTCTCGAGCTTGACCGGACTAAGCCGGATCCAAAGGACCTGCTCGCATACAACGAGTATATGAACCAAATAAGCCGCCTGGTAATGTACGACCGCTTTGACCAGGCAAAGACAATTTGTGACAAAATGCTCCGGGACTTCCCGCACCTGCCGCATACATACCTTGAACTCGGCCGCCTCACCTTTAAAAAACGTCAATTCGCACAATCCATCCTCCACAATTCCAGGTACTTGGCAATGGTAGCTAAGCAGGATGCTCAGCCCTCGGAAAACTTCGCATTCTACCCCCTCGACCCTATCTTCGCAGCACACAGAATGTTGGGTTCATCATACCACCAGTTGCAGCAGTATGATAAAGCCATCAAACACTACACTGCTGCACTGCTTATAAGGCCCGAACGCTCTGATGTGCATAATAATATCGCGGTCGCGTATTTCAAACTCGGTGACTTTGACCGCGCCGTCAAGCACTGGACCGAAGCCTTGCGCTTGGCGCCGGGCCGGCCCGATGTGCATGATAACCTCGCCATCGTTTTATACAAACAGGGCAGGATTGACCGCGCGATTGCCCATTGGAACGAGGCACTGCGATTGAAACCTGACTGGACCGAAGTCCGCAACAAGCTAAACGAAGTGCTCCGGGAAAAAAACCGGTCCTCCGCTGCAGAGTAACCAGCATCAGCTTCCGCCGGTCCAAAGGCTCCTGCCTGCCCCAAACAACCCCCAAAAAATCGCGCAATTCATTCAATCAGAAATCTTTGAAGTTCTTCATCCAGTCGGGCCAGTTGCTTGCGCCGCCGGCCAGTGTCCACCTGCCGGCTACGTCAAATTCTCGGTGCCATTTCAAAGTGTACATCTCCTTCAGACCTATCCATCGCACGCTGTAATCCATAAACACGCCCTGTATACCGCCATTGTGTCGGTTTTTCATAAAGCGTGCCATGTGACTGCCGTGGCGCCAGTCCTGGTCATCAAATTCAGCGGGCGGATCGTGATGCTGTGGCCAGCAGTCAATCCACGGTGCATCCAGGAGCAGCGGTATGTTATTCGTGCCCCTGACAGCCGTGTGCCTCCATCTGCGGCGACTCGTGTTTGCACTTTCGGTTGGGCATTGATTGTTTTCTACCCAGCCGTTTAGTCCGTAGCTGCCCCAGGCAGAACCCGGCGTCCCTAACCAGCCTTGCGCTGACCACGCCAAAAACGTAGCGCCGACCTCACCATAGTACCCCGGGTTGGCGTCGTACCCTAATTTTATTGCCATCGGACACAGGCATACGTCCGGGTTACCGTAGTAAGGCTTGACAGCGTGTATCCACCAGTTACTCGATGTACAATCCGCCAGGCCCCAATAGCCCTGCTGGAAGTAGCCGTTGTTATCGCCGGTATACATATCGAAGGCCGCGCCCATCTGTTTGAGATTTGACTGACACAGGACCGTCTTAGCCTGTTCCCTTACGCGCGCAAGCGCCGGCATCAATATCGACATCAATAACGCGATAATGGCTATTACCACCAACAGTTCCACCAACGTAAATCCTCTTGTTCGACTCATATACAATTCTCCTTGGTCCATTCGAAGCCTCGCTATGCACTCATATAGATGCTCCGAACCGCGATTCTGTTCCGTTCGATTCGTTTTTTTCCTCTATTTTTATCTAATTTTCATTATTATACCGTTTTTTTCCATTGTTGCAAACCCTATTTCGCGCCAAAATTTTACCATTTCGCGCAAATTTTAACCCCACACACCTGGCCGAATCATCCATGACTTGCTGTGGTCCGGACCGTTTGGCAGCGCCAGGCTCAGAATTTCTCCGAATTTAAATTGCTTTACAATGCATTCCAGGGGTATAAATCAGGATATGGCAAAGATTCGAAAAGTCATAGTGCTCGTCGAGACCTCCAGGGCCTACGGTCGCGGACTCTTACGAGGCATTGCCAAATATTCGCGCCTCCACGGTCCCTGGATTTTCTACCGCAAGCCCCCTTACTACAGGCATCCCGCCCAGTGGGTAAGAGCATTATCCCGCCAAAAGAAATTAGACGCCGACGGAATCATCATGGTCGAACAGGAAAAACCCGAGGATATAATCGAGATGGGCCTGCCTACCATCGCCTCCCCGTATATAAGAGAGCGGATTCCGGGTGTGGCCAATATCATCGGTGATACTGTCACTATGGGCAGGATGGCCGCTGAACATCTGCTCGACCGAGGCTTCAAAAATTTCGCCTATTGTGGCTTTGAGGATATGTTTGGGGCCCGCAGTCGGGGCGAAAGCTTCCGCCGGAGAATTGACGAGGCCGGTTTCCAGACACACGTCTACAAGCAGCCAAAGCCACGGGGCCGCCGTTCCTGGGAGGATGAACAAATCTTTATGGCAGATTGGCTAAAGTCACTGCCCAAACCGGTCGGCCTGATGACGTGCACCGATGACCGAAGCCAGGACGTCGTCGAGGCCTGCAAAATCGCGGCACTACATGTCCCAGAGCAGGTAGCCATCATCGGCGTCGATAACGATGAGCTTGTCTGTGAACTGTCCAGCCCCCCGCTGTCAAGCATAGCCCTTAACACCCAAAGGTCGGGCTACGAGGCTGCAGAACTGCTGGGCAAACTGATGTCACGCAAAAGAATAAAAATGGCCAACCGGACAATCGTTGTTCATGCGACACACGTTGTGACCAGACAATCAACCGACATCATGGCGATGGAAGACCGCGGCGTAGTTGAGGCTGTGCGTTTCATCCGCCGGCATGCCAAAGAAATAATTCAGGTAAGTGACGTAGTGGAGGCGGTGGCGGTCTCACGCCGTAGTTTGGAACAGCGCTTTCGCAGGGAACTCGGCCGTTCGGTTCTCAACGAAATCAAACGCGCCCGTGTTGATCAGGTTGCCCGCATGCTGGTTGAGACCAATCTCTCTGTATCACAGATAGCGTTCGCCCTCGGATACACCGGTGTTGAGAACATTGCTCGCTATTTTCGCAGCGAAAAGGGCATGAGCCCCGTGGCATATCGCAAACTCTACGGCCGAAAATAACTCCATCTGCCTGCGTTGCGCAAAATGACTATATTTATCCGTAAAATGACGTTTACTTAGACGCCGAAATACGTTATAATTGCAGATATTGTAAAAAACCTGATAAAATACAAAAAAAAGACCGAGCCGAAGGGAACAAAATACACCCTGCGCGCATCTTTAAAGTTGTGGCCATAAGTTGAGAAAATAAGGAACTGCCTCGAATGAACAGGAAAAGAGCATTTACGTTGGTCGAGCTTCTGGTGGTAATAGCCATCATCGCCCTACTTATGTCCATCTTGATGCCGGCGCTTGCGCGTGTGAGGGAACAGGCAAAGGACGTCCTCTGTCAGTCAAATTTAAAGCAACTCGCCTCCTGCTTCAGCATGTATACCGATGACAACGAAGGCTACTTCATGGAAGGCTACTGGGGTCTGCCGGATTGTGCATCGAGTAACTGGTGGCCACAGGCCCTCAAACCTTACTACTCGGACCCGGATGTCTGCCTCTGCCCGGTGGCAACTAAGTTTGGTCTCCACATAGGCCGGGGCGAAATTGGGGCCACATTTTACGCCTGGTCCGCACAGGGCTGGCTCGGACCGCCGGGTTCTGTTTACGGCAGCTACGGAATAAATGGCTGGGTGGAACACAATCGATGCCCAGATAGATCAGAGAACGTTAGCCGTCTGGCATGGAGGCACGCCGCTGTTTCTGGCGCAGGCAACATTCCCCTGATTCTCGACGACCAGTGGATTGATGGCTGGCCACAGGACCACCATCCGCCGCCCGTTATTGAGGACCAGGACTATCGTCATCAGCAGAATAGTGCGTTTGTCCGCTTCATACTAAACCGTCACAATGGCCATATAAACGGCGCCTTTGTTGATTACTCCGTCCGAAAGCTTGGCCTAAAAGAACTCTACACCCTCAAATGGCACCGCGAGTTCAAAACAGACAACAGATATACTATAGCCGGCGGTGCCGACCGCTCACTCTGGCTGAACGCCGCTCCGTGGATGGCAAATTTCAAAGATTACTAATATCACCCCTCCGAACCACGAACTACGTACTAGCTTCCGCCCCAGCGGCCCACCCCTTCTTACTTCATACTTCTTAATTCTTAATTCCGCGCTATTTATCCCCTAGGGAGCGGTATCCCCCGCCATATCGCGTTCGCAATCTTGCCTGTCCTGAGCCTACCTGCGGTGAGCGCGGTCGAACCGTCGAAGGGTCCGCCACGTTCACAACACCATCGCAGTTCACATCACAGTCCCTCAGCGTATAAGCCCCTGCCGACCCGCCTGTCCTGAGCTTGCCGAAGGGCCCGCAGTAAACAATACCGCAAATCTATTCTCTTGCCCTCCTGGTTCGTTTTATTCGCCCTTTATTTCTCTACTCCTTGCTCCTTACTTCTTACTCCTTACTTCTTACTTCTTACTCCTGGCTCCTCACTCCCATTTTCCTATTTTTATTTGTAATTTTGCTTTTTGCATTTTGATTTTTAATCTTTGATTTTCCTATCCGCCCCCGTAGTGACCCCTTAAAAGCAAGACACATTTAAGCGGCAGCGAGGGTGCCATACGCAACCGCGACTTCACTCGGAGTTCTGTAACCAAGGGCCGAATGTATCCGCTCCCGATTGTAATAA
>Ga0114922_10000187_pt1 | contig 58632 bp, 64 predicted proteins | sample AartaG_FD_100975 | JGI IMG/M metagenome (GOLD analysis project Ga0114922, IMG submission 100975) | Deep subsurface microbial communities from Aarhus Bay to uncover new lineages of life (NeLLi) - Aarhus_00045 metaG | ecosystem: Environmental > Aquatic > Marine > Oceanic > Sediment | place...
TCGCCAGGAGGCGCTTTTGTCGAAGACAGCGGGCGATCCGCCTTCGCTGAAGCTACGGCGGACAGGTGAGATTTCGCTTCGCGGCGCCTTCGGCGTGAACTCACGACATTCACGTTGGCAACGGGGAACGGTGGTTTGTATCCGTTGTCCGTGTAAACCGTTATGGGAGGCGTCGCGACTCGGTGACCAACTTGGTGCCAAGCCCGTATTCTCGGGCAAAGCACTGCATGAGAAGCGCTTAAGCACTAGGTCCGTGGAGCGCGCCAAGCTACGAATGACCGCTTCCGCTTGGGAAGGGGCGGGCATCCGGATTACATGGCGCCCCACCCCGAGGTGGGGCAGTCTTGCTCGCCGTTGCCAGGCTGTGCCACGCGGACTGGGGGCAGACGAAGGCCAGAGGCGTTCATGATCCCCGTTTCTCGTCTTTTTTTCTCGGCGATATGCATGGATTGGCACGCTGGCATATAGCGATCGCAAAAGCATAATAAACAAGGATTTGCGTTCAATTCGGCAGTAGGGACGAGGTGGCTATGGGCAGCGAAGGCAATGGTCAGTACATATGCTACTGACAACAACATGCTTGACTGCGGCCGCCTCGGCGTCTAGTATATCAGTATGACGCGTACTGACGACAGATCGGCGCCACGAGCTGAGTTGCTCGAAGTTGCTCACGTGCAACCGGGTTATCTGAGCCGTAGCCGGGTCCGCGCCTTGCGGAGCGGCACGCACCGGCTTCTGCAAGCCAGAGACGTCTCGCCCGAGGGCGGGGTGCAGGTTGATGCCGCGATCCGCTTCCGGCCCGAGCGGAACCCGGACCTCTACCGCGTCTCGCGGGGCGACATCCTTGTTGTGGCTCGGGGACAGGACCACCGGGCGTGCCTCGTCACGGTTGATCTGGTGGACACGCTTGCATCCAGCGTCTTCTACATCATTCGGCCTCAGGAGCAGGTCGTGCTTCCAGGCTTCCTCGCGTGGTGGTTGAATCGGCCTCGCGTCCAGGCGGAGATCAGGTCACAGTCTCGCGGCACGGGGATTGGCTACATCAGCCGACAGACCATCGAGCACCTGCCGGTGGTGCTACCATCGCTCCGCGTGCAGCGGGGAATCTCGGAAGCTGTCAGTCTTTGGCAGAAGAAGCAGGTGCTTCAGGCCAGCCTCGACGAGAAGCGCGAGCAGTTGATCCACGCCATCTGCCGCCAGGCAGTTCGGCAGGACAAGGAATAGCCCATGACCCAGACGGTATCCCAGAAAGAAATCAACGACATCCTCTGGCAGGCGTGCGACACTTTCCGGGGGACGCTCGACCCGACGCAGTACAAGGACTACATCCTTGTGATGTTGTTCATCAAGTACATGTCCGACCTCTGGAAGGACAAGCGCGAGCAGTACCTCAAGCAGTACAGGGGGGACGAAAGACGCGTGGCGCGGGCCCTCGGCCGTGAGCGATTCGTCATGCCCCCCGTCGAGCTCAAGGACAAGAAGACCGGGGACGTCGAAGAGACCTTTCCCGCCAGCTTCGATGCCCTCTACGATCGCCGCACGCGATCCAACATCGGCGAGCTGATCAACATCGCCCTTGAGGCCATCGAGGACGCTAACAAGGCGAAGCTAGAGAACGTCTTCCGCAACATCGACTTCAACTCTGAGCCGAACCTAGGCCAGGCCAAGGACCGCAACCGCCGGCTCAACCACCTGCTGGAGGACTTTGCCAAGCCGCAGCTCGACCTGCGCCCCAGCCGGATCGGCAACCAGGACGTCATCGGCAACGCCTACGAGTATCTGATCAGCCGTTTCGCCGCCGACTCCGGCAAGAAGGGCGGGGAATTCTACACCCCCGGCGAAGTCGCCACGCTCCTTGCCAGGCTGCTCAAGGCCGAGCCCGGCAACACGATCTGCGACCCCGCCTGCGGGTCCGGGTCTCTTCTTATCCGCGTGGCCAAGGAAATCGGCTCGCCCAACTTCGCTGTCTTCGGCCAGGAATCCAACGGCAGCACGTGGGCGCTGTGCCGGATGAACATGTTCCTCCACGCCATGGACAACGCCCGTATCGAGTGGTGCAACACCATCACCAGCCCCCACCTTGTCGAGGCCGATCGCCTGCTCAAGTTCAACGTGGTGGTCGCCAATCCGCCGTTCAGCCTCGACAAATGGGGCCAGGACCACGCCGAGAACGATCCGTATAACCGCTTCTGGCGCGGCATCCCGCCCAAGAGCAAGGGCGACTACGCCTTCATCAGCCACATGGTGGAGACCGCCCTCGAAGATCAAGGGCGTGTTGGCGTGATCGTCCCCCACGGCGTGCTGTTCCGGGGTGGGGCCGAAGGCAAGATCCGCCAGAAGCTCATCGAGGACAACCTGCTGGAGGCCGTCATCGGCCTGCCGGCGAACCTGTTCTTCGGCACGGGCATCCCGGCCGCCATCGTGGTCTTCAACAAAGCCCGCAAGCCGTGGGCCGGGGCCCGCTCCCAGCGCGACAAGCACATCCTCTTCATCGATGCCAGCAGGGAATACGAGGACATCAAGAACCAGAACCGCCTCCGGGACGAGGACATCGCCAAGATCGTCGCCACGTTCGACGCCTTCAAGCCGGTCGACAAATACGCCTACCCCGCCACGCTCGCCGAGATCAAGGAGAACGAGTTCAACCTGAACATCCCGCGCTACGTGGACACCTTCGAGCCCGAGCCCGAGGTCGACATCCCGGCTGTGCAGAAGGAAATTGCCGCACTAGAGGGCGAACTCGCCGCCGTGGAGAAGGAACTGGCCGGGCATCTGAAGGAATTGGGCTTGGCCTCGAAAGGGGGAGCGTAGCATGGCCGCACGCCCGAAGATCAAGGAAGCGAAACGCTGCATGCTCTGGGGCCGAGCTGCGGGCCGATGCGAGCTCTGCAACCAGCCTGTCTCGTGGAATCCGCAGACCAAGGAGGACGTGAATGTCGCAGAGGCCGCGCACATCATCGGCTTCAGCGCGGATGGCCCACGCGGCGAAGACGACCTTTCCGTAGAGCTCGCCGAAGACCTCAGTAACCTCATGCTGATGTGCCGAGTGTGCCACAAGACCATCGACGCAAATCCTGACCAGTATCCAGTCGAGCGATTGCGCAGAATGAAGCGTGCCCACGAAGATCGCGTCGATCTCGTAACCGCCATCGGCCAGGAACGTGGCAGTCACATCCTTCTCTACGGGGCCAACGTCGGCGATCACAACCCGCAGGTGTCATACCAAGTGACTGCCCCAGCACTGATTCCTGACGACCGCTATCCGGCCAGCCGAACGCCCCTCACCTTGAGCATGGCCAACAGCACCTTCCGCGACCGAACCAGTGAGTTCTGGCGCATCGAATCGCAACAGCTTCGGGCGATGATCGTCCAGCAGGTAAAGCCGCGACTGCGACCCGGCGACATTGAGCATCTGTCGATCTTCGCCGTTGCCCCGCAACCTCTGCTGGTTCTCCTGGGTTACCTGCTCTGCGACATCAACTATAGCGCCCGCGTTTACCAACTCCACCGCGAGCCGCCCGGATGGGGCTGGCAGGGCCACCCGAACGGATTCGACTACACCATCGAGCGTCCCAGCGGCGCAACAGGCCAGCCCGCGCTGGTGCTGGCGCTCAGTGCCCCGGTCACAAACGACCGCGTGACGAGCAAGATCGGCGACGATGCCGCCATCTGGCGGGTCACGATCGACAATCCTGACAACGATTATCTGAAATCCGCACTGCAGCTTCAGCAGTTTCGCAGGCTGGTCCCGGGGCTCCTTGATGAAATCAAGAACCACTACCCCGTCGGCACGCCGCTGAACGTGTTCCCGGCCGCGCCGGTGTCGGTCTGCGTGGAACTCGGCCGGGCCATTCAGCCCAAAGCCCACATGCCCCTACGCCTGTGGGACGAAAACAAGAACCTGGGCGGGTTCATCCACGCCTTTGACATCAACGCGACGAACGGGGGTGACCAATGACTGTCCAAGAGCAGGTTCTCAACGACGTGCTGAATCAGGTCGCCATCGAGCTCGACATTCCGCCCCACAAATACAAAGAGGCGATGGAGCGATTCGATGCCATCAAGCGGCATCTTGAGGACGGTGACTACCCAGGCTCATCGCCGCCGCCCAGCATCTACCTTCAGGGCTCGTTCCGGTTGGGCACGGTCATCCGCCCGACCAAAGGCGGCAAAGACTGCGGCTTCGATATCGACATCGTCTGCGAGGTCAAGAGAAGCAAAGACGGAGACGACCCGGAGGAATTGAAGAATGATGTCGGTGACGAGGTGAAAGCCTATGCCAGGGCAAACAGCATGGCACGCCCAAAGGACGGCCGGCGGTGCTGGGCCCTGAACTACGCACCTGACAGTGAAGGCATCGGGTTCCACGTCGATGTCCTTCCTTGCCTGCCGGATACTGCCGCTGGCAAGCAGATCCTGGAGGCGAACTCCGCTACCGGCGCGACCGGCTGGGCGTACCTTCAGACAACGGTCGCGATCACGAATCGCGATGACGATGCGAATCCGCCCGAGTACGACTGGCGATCTAGCAATCCCATTGGCTTTGCCAACTGGTTCAACGAAATCTGCCTACCGGGCTACGCCCATATAGACAACCGGCGACAGAAGGAGCTGCTGTTCGAAGCCCATGGCCAGCGACAGAACTTCCCCTTCAGCCGAGCCGACGACATCCCCGACGCCTTGGTTCGGACGCCCCTCCAGCGAGCCATCCAGATCATGAAGCGCCACCGCGATGTCCGTTTCAGCGGCTGCCAGGACGAGAAGCACAAGCCAATCTCCATGATCATCACGACGCTGGCTGCACGGCTCTATCAGGGGCGGGCCGATCTGTATCAGACGACTCGGTCAGTCCTCCAGTTCATTGTCGAGACTCTGGCGCAGCACGTAGCTCTCGTGGACAACCGGGCCCTGCTAGAAGACATTGGCCGGATGCAGCTTATCCGGCGTGTTGGTGACAAGTGGTACATCCCCAACCCGGTGAATCCCCACAATCCTGGCGACCCGGACGATAAGGGCGAGAACTTCGCCGACCGATGGCACGAAGACAACCACGCCAACGCCAAGGCCTTCTTCCAGTGGGTCGGCTGGCTTAAGGCCGACCTCGACGGTCTGCTCAACAGCAGCGACCTCCGTGGCATGAAGGGCACGCTCAGTGAGGCCTTCGGCGATACCGTCGCAACCCGTACACTTGCCCGGCTTGGTGTCACGTCCAGCAGCGACAGGGCCGGTACATTGGTTCAGGCAAGTCCGACGGTTCTATCGAAGTTCGACGTCCCGCACCGTCAGAAGCCGACGTGGCCCAGCCGCTTCACGCATGACGTGACGATTGAGGGCCGGGCCACGCGGAACGGCTGGCGCACCCTAGTCTCCACCAGCGGATTCCGCAAGATCGCCAAACACTACTCGCTCACATTCAAGGCCAAGACCAGTGTCCCGTGGCCGTACGAGGTGCACTGGCAGGTGGTAAACACCGGCGACGAGGCACGCCGGTGTAACCAACTCCGTGGCACCATCTTCGCCGGGGATGACGTGCGCCATGAGCGCACCGAATACACCGGATTTCACTGGATCGAGTGCTTCATCGTCAAGGATGGCGTTCTCGTGGCGCGTAGCGGGGAGTTCGTGGTGAACATCGAGTAGAGGGAACATGACCCAGCCGAAGCAACTCCATCTTGGCGACCTGTTCCGATCCCGTCGGCAGAAGGGACGGCGGGGCCTGCCCGTCCTGTCGGTGACGATGAACGATGGGCTGGTTCATCGCGATACGCTGGAGCGGAAGACCAACGGCACGCTCGCGCCCGAGGACCACCTGCTCATCCGCAAGGGCGACATCGCCTACAACATGATGCGGATGTGGCAGGGCGCGTCCGGCCTGGCTGAGCAAGACGGCATTGTCAGCCCGGCCTACGTTGTTGTTGCACGCAAAGACGGGATCGACCCGCTGTTCGCCTCGTATTGGTTCAAGTCCGCCCGGATGGTCTATCTATTCTGGGCCTACTCCTACGGCATCACCGGCGACCGCTTGCGGCTGTACTACAAGGACTTCGCCAAGATTCCCGTCACCATCCCACCCAAGCCGGAGCAGGAACGCGTCGGGCGGATACTGGCCACGGTGGATCGGGCGATTGAGCGGACGGCCCGGCTCATCGCGGCCAAGCGAAGGCTCAAGAAAGGCCTCGCCCAGCAACTGCTCACCGGCCAACGACGATTGCCGGGGTTCGGTGAACCAGCTGTCGAAGGAGAGACCGGCAAGGAATCGAGGTGCGGCCGGATTCCCTCGGACTGGGAATGTGTTCATCTTCGGGACATCTCCCGTCTGAACCCGGTCACGCTGCCTGAGTCGACGCCGAATGACTACTCCTTCCGGTATGTGGATCTCAGCATGGTAAAAGAGGGCGCGGTCGCCTTCCCGCCGGAGCAGATTCGTTTTCGTGATGCGCCGAGCCGGGCGCGTCGTGTTGTTTCCAAGGGCGACATCACCATGTCTACGGTTCGTCCGAACTTGCGGGGGTACGCGATCTGGCCTGGCGAAGTTCATGACGTGGTGTGTTCCACAGGCTTCGCCGTGATACGCGTGACAGACGCCTCTGCGCAGTTCGTCTACCAGTGGCTCTACTCTACGCAGGTCGCACGCTATTTCTATGCGTGCATTGCTGGCACCGGCTATCCAGCACTGAGTCCTCGAGATGTCGAGAATACCGCAGTCCCGCAGCCACCCCAGGGTGAGCAGGACCGCATCGCCGACGTGCTGAGCGCGGCCGACCGGGAGATTGCCCTGCTCGGGAAGAAGCTCGCGGCGCTTGGCGAGCTCAAACGCGGCCTGATGCAGAGGTTGCTGGCGATGCCGGTGCCTGCTGCCCCAACCGATGGAGGGAACGCCCGTGGTTGACCTCACCGACTACTCCGATCGGATTCTGGCGGCTGAAGACCGGCCTCTTTTCGAGGACGCCGTTGCAGCCGGTAAGGTCGGCGCGCTGCGGGCCGCCTACGTGATGATCTGGCTGGCTTGCGCCGAGTCCCTGAAGCGGCGATTCCGCGAGGCGCAGAAGCGTGACAGTGCAGCGGGCAAGACCGTCGGGGAGATCGAGGACAAGGAGAGGGATCACAAGGCGGTCGACAAGTTCGTCCTGGACAAAGCCCACGAATACGGCTTCCTCTCCGACTCCGGCCACACGGTTCTGAATCACGTGTACGAGATGCGCTGCTTCTACGGCCATCCTTATGAAGAGGCCCCGTCCCAGGAGCAGGTCTCGCACGCGGCGGCTATGGCAGTGGAACATGTCCTGTCTCAGCCGGTCAAGCTGCGGCACGGCTTCGGGAAGCTGCTGCTCAAGAACTTGCTGGCGGATCGAAGCTACCTAGACGACCAGCGGGCCGCGGTGGAGGCGTTCGCCAAAGACATCATCCCGAGGCTTGATGACAGCGTTCACGGTTGGCTGCTGGACGCCTACTGGGTGGACCTTGAGAAGACTGCCGACGATCCGTCGATGGCGGTGTTCGTTCGCCGCGGTATTTGGTTCTGCCGCACGATGCTGACGGAAGTTGGCGTCGGCGTGTTCTCTCGGGATGAATGGCACGAAAGGGTCAGCCGACACGCGAAGACACTGATGCGCGTCTGCAGCATCGCCGAGGTCTTCAGCGAGATCGGCAGACGCGCGCAGGACTCACTGGTCGGCGCAATCCTGACCGAGGCCGTCACGCGCGCCAGTGTACTCAAGCACCTGGAGAGACTCAGCGATGCCGGAGCGCTGTCCGAGCGGCAGCAAGAACGGTTCGCCGAACACGTCGCGAAGACGAAATCAAGCAACCTGCGTTCGGCAGGCCTGAGAACGAGGACTTGCTTCAAGAAGCTGATCTCCGCGATGGGCTCGCACGACTGGTACGTGCAGAACCCGGCAATCGATCTGGTCGTGTCGAACGGGCCCGGCCAAGCGTCAGAGCTCAATGAGAAGCAGCAGGTCGAGCTGGGCCGCAACATACTCCAAGCAGCTGAAGGGACCGCGAACTCCGCCGAGGAGTTCCTCCGCGAGTTGGTCAAGAACGCGACAGCTTGGCCGCATCACGTGGTTCGCGGGATCGCCCTGGAGACGTTCACCAACGAGAAGGACGAGATCCGATTCAAAGACCGCCATCTGGACGAGGTCTTGTCCGCACTTGCTCAGCTCAAGGCCACGCCACGGAAGCAAGTCATCGCCGAGATCGCAGCATCGGTGGATGCCGGCACTCCAAAGGGAAGGGTCGATGAAGACGACTTCGAGGAAGTCATCGAAGCTCTGGCAAGCCATGCGTGGGCCACACCACTGAAGAAGAGCCTCAAAGCCAAGGCGGTGTCACTGCCCGCCGAGGATGACCACGATGAGTCATGACCTGCCCTCCTTCAAGGAGGACCACATCTCGCAGGTACCGGCGTTGGAGCTGCTTCAGAAGCTGCAACCCGGGTACGACTATCTCAGCCAGGCGAAAGTAGTTGAGCTGCGCGGTGGCCGGCTGGGCGGGGTGTTGCTCGAGACAGTGCTGGCTCAGCAGTTGCGGAAGATCAACGCCATTCGGTTCAAAGGACGAGAGTATCCCTTCAGTGAGGGTAACATCCTGGCGGCCGTGCAGGCGCTGAAGGACGTGGCCGACGGAGGACTGATCCAAGCCAACGAGAGAGTCTACGACCTGCTGACGCTGGGCAAGGCGATGCCCCAGTCCATCGACGGGGACACCAAGAGCTTCCAGCTCGACTACATCGATTGGCGACACCCGGAGAACAACGTCTACCACGTGACCGAGGAGTTCGCAGTCGAACGGACCGGCAGCCATGAGACGCGCCGACCCGACGTGGTGCTGTTCGTCAACGGCATTCCCTTGGTCGTGATCGAGTGCAAACGCCCTGACCTGAAAGACCCGATCGAGCAGGCGGTCAGCCAGCAGATCCGCAACCAGCAGCGTGACCAGATCCCGCGGCTGTTTCACTACGCCCAGCTCCTGCTGGCGGTCTCGAAGAACGAGGCCACGTACGCCACCGTGGGCACGCCGGCGAAGTTTTGGTCTGTGTGGAAGGAGCATGGAGGCGAGGATGCGGCCGTGGCGGGAGTGATCGCCCGGCCGTTGGCCGAGCAGCAAAGAGGCCAGCTGTTCAGTGAGAGGTTCCGGTACGTGCGGGAGTACTTCGAGGCCTTGGAGCGCGATGGCCGGGAGGTAACGGAGCAAGACCGGGCCCTGCACGCGCTGTGCAGGCCGGAGCGGCTGCTGGAGTTGGTGTACCGGTTCATGCTCTACGATGCAGGGGAGAAGAAGGTCGCCCGGCATCAGCAATACTTCTGCGTGAACAGGATCATGGACCGGATTCGCCGCAAGCAGCGCGACGGCACGCGTAGAGGCGGCGTGGTGTGGCACACCCAGGGCAGCGGCAAGAGCCTGACGATGGTCATGCTGGCCGAGGCGATCGCGTTGGAGGGCGGGATCGACGACTACAAGATCATCCTGGTGACCGACCGGGTGGACTTGGATGACCAGATCTACAAGACCTTCCACCACTGCGGCACGCTGCCTGTGCAGGCGAAGACCGGCAAGCATCTGGCCGAGCTTCTGCGGGACAACAAGGCCCGGATCATCACCACGGTCATCGACAAGTTCGAGCTGGCGGTTGGCAAGGCAGGCGTGCGGGATGAGAGCCCGGACGTTTTCGTCCTGGTCGACGAGGGCCATCGGAGCCAGACGGGCAAGTTCGGGCAGTTTGGCACACTGCACACCAACATGCGTAAGGCGATGCCGAATGCCTGCTTCATCGCCTTCACCGGTACGCCGCTGCTGAAAGGCGAGAGGAACACGATCTCGACGTTTGGCGGTCTGATCGACACCTACACCATCGAGCAGGCGGTGAAGGACAGAGCGGTCGTGCCGTTGCTGTACGAAGGCCGGCATGTTGACCAGCGCGTCGACACGGAGTCCATCGATGAGTGGTTCGACCGCATCACAGAGAACCTGAGCAGGGAGCAGAAGGCCGACCTGAAGAAGAAGTTCGCTACCACCGACCAACTGAACAAAGCCCGGCAGAAGGTCATGCGGATCGCGTGGGACGTGGGCGAGCATTTCCGAGACAATTGGCAGGGAACACCGTACAAGGCACAGCTGGTGGCTCAGGACAAAGCGACGGCCCTGCTGTACAAGCGGTTCCTCGATGATTTCGGGATGGTCAGCAGTGAGGTACTCATCTCCGGGCCGGACGAGCGCGAAGGCGAGGAGGATGTCCACGAGGCGGCCAAAGACAAGGACGAAGAGGCCGCGAAGGATAAGGAGAGGATCAAAGCCTTCTGGACGGCGATGATGGCCAAGTATGGCAGTGAAAGGGAGTACAACCGCCAGGTCATCAGCGCCTTCAAGCATGCCGAGCAGCCTGAGATCATCATCGTCGTCGACAAGTTGTTGACCGGCTTCGATGCCCCCCGCAACACGGTGCTGTACCTGACCCGCAGGCTGACTGGCCACACGCTGCTCCAGGCTATCGCTCGCGTGAACCGGCTCTACGACGGTAAGGACTTCGGGTACATCATCGACTACCGGGGGGTGCTTCAGAATCTCGATGAAGCCCTGGACATCTACGGGCAGCTCGCCGAGTTCGACCGGGACGGGCTGGCCGACCTGTGCACGGCCCTGACGGATGTGGACGTCGAGGTGCAGAAGCTGCCCCAGCGACATTCAGACCTCTGGGATCTGTTCAAGGCCGTCCGGAACCGGCGGGATGAAGAGGCCTACGAGCGGCTGCTGGCCGACGAGGAGTTGCGGGCGAGGTTCTATGAGCGGCTGAGCGCCTACTCCCGCGCGCTGGCGATTGCCCTGTCGTCATCGGCGTTCCTGGAGGAAACACCGGATGGCAAGCTCGCCAAGTACAGAGAGGACCTGCGGTTCTTCATGAAGCTCCGGACGTCGGTGCGGAAGCGCTACGCCGAGGTGGTGGATTTCAAGGAGTATGAGGCCCGCATCCAGAAGCTGGTGGACCAGCACGTCGGCACGGGCGAGGTGGAGAAGATCACCGACCTGGTGAACATCTTCGACGCCGACGCGTTCGCCAAGGAGGTCGAGAAGCTCGGCAGCACGGCCTCCAAGGCCGACACCATTGCCTACCGCACGAAACGGACCATCCATGACCGCATGCAGGAAGACCCGGCGTTCTACCGGCGGTTCTCGGAGATGCTGGAGGACGCCATCCGGGCGTTTCGGGAGCAGCGGTTCTCCGACGCCGAGTATCTGCGCAAGGTCGCGGAGATCGCCGAGAAGGTGAAGAACCGGACCGGTGACGATGTTCCTGAGGCATTGGCACATCATGACGTGGCGAAGGCGTTCTTCGGAGTCCTGCAGGAGGTCTTCGCCGAGCACGAGGGGGACGGCTTCGAGCCCCGTTCGGCAGGTACGGCGGCGAGCCTTGCCATCGACGAGATCGTCCAGCGGAACCGCATTGTCAACTGGAAGAACAACACGGACGTGCAGAATCGGATGATGGGCGCGATTGAGGATTACCTTTTCGAGTTGCAGGAGGAGCAAGGGCTGGAGCTGACCTTCGAGGACATCGACCGCATTCTGGAGATGGTCCTGGACATCGCACGGACACGGTATGCCTGATCCAGCCCGCCAAACCGTGTTTGTCGAGTACGGCGGACAGCACATCTCCGTGGACGTGGAATTCCGACTGCGGAAGCGACTATCGATTTCTGTGCATCCGGATGGGTCGGTGACCGCGCTGGCCCCGTCGGATCGGTCCCTGGAAGACGTGCTTGCGCATCTGCGCCGTCGGCGGGCGTGGATCGCGAAGCAGCGTCGTCACTTCGAGAAGTACCAGCCTCTGCCGGAGGAGAAGCGGTACGTTTCCGGGGAGACGCACCTGTACCTAGGCCGACAGTACCGTCTCCGAATTCGGCAGGCGGATGAGGCCGCGGCGAAGCTCATCGGGCGGTTCTTCAACGTGCATGTGCCCCGCCCCGATGAGCCACAGGCCGTTGCCGCGGCCATGGATGCATGGTACCGGGAGCATGCGGAATCACTTTTGCGCGACCGACTGGATCGCTGCCTTGAGTCGGCGGCTTCGCTGAGGCTGACTGAGGTGAGCCTGCGAGTCAGGCCGATGAGACGACGCTGGGGGAGCTGCTCGGAGGCGGGCACAATCACACTCAACGTGGACCTGGTCAAAGCGCCGCTGCACTGCATCGACTACGTGATCATGCATGAGCTGTGCCACCTGCGTGTTCACGACCACAGCCCAGCGTTCTTCCGATTGCTTGGCCGTTGCATGCCGGATTGGCAAGCAAGGAAGCAACGTCTGGAAACGGTTGTGCTGCGATAGCCATACTGCCTACGGCGTCCACGGGAAGCGGGAAGTCATTCGTGCTCGAAGTCCCACGCCGCGACGGCGTACCAGGTGGCGTAGGACGCCTCGTAGCCCCAGGTTCCGTCGGGCGGGAACTCGGTTGGGCGGTCGAGGGTGCCGAAGCGGTCGGTGCTGTAGTGCGGGTCGGCGGTCGGCACGTGCCAGTCGGTGCGCCAGAGGTTCTGCTTGTCCTGGACCCAGCCTTCGCCGAAGTGGTGGAAGGTCTCTTCGTACCACGGCTCGGTCGGCACGAAGAACCACTCCATCGTCGCGTACATGCCGGGATCCAGGCCGGTGACGCGGCCCCATGGGCTGCCGCGCCAGGCATAACCGTCGGCGTCTGTGCCCTCGTATGGTCCCCAGCCGGACTCCCACGAGCTGGTCTCCCACCAGAGCGAGCCGCTTGGGAACCACGAGCGGCGGAGGATCGCGTCGCCGTCCGGGCCCTGGCCGAAGGTGCAGACGTGGCGGGTCTTCTTCAGGAGGGCGATGGCGGCGTGGAGTTCGTTGAAGACCCACGGGCCGATGAAGTCGCCGTGGCGGGCGCGGCCGTGGGTGGTCACGAGGTCGGGCTTGGCGGTCTGGTCGGCGGCGAGCCGCCAGGCCGTGCCGTCGTGCTCCATCAGCTTGCCGCTGAGATTCGCCCAGTCGTCGGCGGTGCGGAGGTGGTCGCGGCCGATGTACATCCGCCAGCTTGAGCCCTGAAGGCCAGGATGCACGCGGACGACGGTGCCCTCCGGGGCGTCGAGGAACGTCCAGCCGCCCGGGTCGTCGTCCCAGCGGGCGATCTTGCCGTCCTGACCTTCCCAGTCGCCCGTCGCGCCGAAGGCGATGGCGTAGTAGAAGCCGTCTTGTGGACTGGCTGGCGGCTTGTTGCGGATGGCGTCCACGAGGTAGTCCCACGTCTTCGCCCATGTCGCCAGCGACCCGTTGTTGTGGTAGGAGGGGAAGAGGTAGCGGAAGCCCGTCTCTCGCGGCAGGGCCATGTACGCCATCTGTGTGCCGGCGATCCGGTGGGCCTGGTAGTGGTCCGAGCCCTCTCCGCCGTACACCCAGTAGGAGCCGTTCCACCGGGCACGAAGGCCGCCCATGCCCTCCCAAGCGCCCGTGGCGCCCGCGGCGACGAGGTACACGTCCGACGTGTTTGGGCTGGCCGGCGGGTCGGTTCGCGGCGGTTCGGCCGAGATAAGGTAGCGCCACCAGTCGTCGGCGACGCGGGACCAGTAGCGGGCCTTCTGCCCGGCCACACCCGGGGCGCCGATCGCGGCGATCTCCCGCGGGAAGCGGCGCGTGAAGCCGGTGGGGTAGTTCTCCCACCGGCCGGCCTGCACGACGAGCGTGGCCTCGATGTCCCGCATGGGGTAGCTGTTGCCCGGCGGCGTCCACTGGCCGGTGCCGCCCGTGGCGTTGACCTGGACGGCGTGGCCATCGTCGGGCGTCTCGAACGTCCAGTAGTAGTAAGCGGGGTCGCCGTCGGGGTCGTAGACGCACTCGGCGATCTGATTGGCGTGGCCGGCCCAGTCGCCTGTCGGGGCCCACATGACGGCGAACCGCTCGCCGACGTGGGCGTAGCCGGGGCTGTACGGCGGCGCGAAGCCGTAGCCGGTGAGCACCTCGTTCACCGCGCGCAGCCCGGCCGCGGCGCGGAGGCGGTTCAGACTCATCATCGGGATCGCCGCGAGGATGCCGTCGATGTCGGCGGCTTGGGGAAAGTCCACCGTGTTGACGTACTTGCCGGCCCCGGCAAGCTCCTCGGTATGCGCCTGGAGCACCCCCCACGCGGTCTGGCCGAAGTGGTAGCTGTCGTACGGGCTGGCGCTCTGGACCTGCCAGCCTTGCCAGCGGGGCCCCGTGCTGTTGTACGTCAGGACGGACTCGTCGTCCGTGCGGACCGTGCAGTACGTCCCCGGCGTGGCGAGCTCCCAGCCGCCGGTGGTCTTCGTGGCGAGCGTGTGGCTGTGGCCGGCCCATTCGCTTTCCGCGTCGGCGTCGAGGACGGCGTACGTATCGCCAATCTCGGCATCCTCGGGCGGCCGGCGGGCCGCGGCCTTCACGTCATGCGACGCGACGACCACGCGGTACCAATGCCCGCCTTCGCGCCACTGCCCGCCCGTCAGCCAGATGATCCGCCCATCGGGCAGCTCGTACCCTCCATAGTTGTAGCCGCCGAACGTCCAGTAGCCGGGATCGCCGGCATGCCAGGTCGCGAGTGTGTTGGGGTGGCCCGCCCACGCGCCGGTCGGGGCGTCCGCTGTGGCGTACTGCGCCCCGTCGGCAGGCGCTCCGGGCGGGTCGTTCTGCCAGCCGTCCAGCCAGCCGTTGGCGGCGTAGGGGTTGTCGAGGTAGTCCCGCCAGTTCTTCTCGCGGCCGTACGCGGCCTTGTACCGCTCATTGAGGGCGTCTGCGAACTGACCGGTGAAGTCGATGTGCGTCCAGTCGGTTCCCGCGTTGGCAGGCAGGCCCGTCCATCCCATGGCACACGTTCTCCCTACGACGGCGGGTTGCCGTGCATCCGCACGAAGTCCCAGACCTCTTTGACGCCTTCGCCCGTGCCCTGGGCCTGGAGGACCTCGTACTCGGCCGGGTCGGTCGGTCGCCAGGGCGCGACGCCCAACAGGACGACCGCCCATCGCTCTCCGACGCCCGGCTGCTTCCAGAGGACCCGAGCCGCGCCGTGCTGGCGGGAGGCCAGCTTCGCAACGCTTTCGTCGAGAACGTCGGCGTACGTGTGCGCCTCGTCGGTGACCTCGACCTTCACGGGCGTGAGGCCCTGGATGTAAGCCCGGCCGACCTTTTGGCCGGCGATGGGCTCGGTGAGGATGACGAACTGCCCGGCATGCTTGTCCTCGTCGGGTGTGCGGCCCTCGAAGGCGAACGGCTCGCGGAGAAAGGCGTCCTCGTCGTCCGTTGGGTCGAACAGCACGTCCTCGATGCCCAACACGGCGAAGCGGTCGCGATCGGCGTAACTGGTGTTCTTCACCGGGACCGTGATCGCACTGGGCGAGAAACGCAGCTCGCCGCCCGGCCGGCCGAACTGGCGGGCCAGGTGGGTATTGGCGGCGTCGGCGAAGCTGTTCCAGTGTTCGGCCCGGAAGGTAATCTTCTGGCCGCGTTTGACCTTGGGAACCTGGTTCGCCATCGCTTACCCTCCCGGCGCCTCGGGCGGTTCGAGATCCGCGAAGTCGCCGGCGTCGTACACCCGCTCGACGTGCACAGCCACGGGCCGCTTGACCAGGCGCTTGGGATTGGCCGACTCGTCCACCTCCTCGGCGTACTCGACCCAGAGGTACTCCCAGCCCTTCTTGTCGATGTCGGAGATGTCACCGACGGTCAGGCCCGTGGCGTTGGGGCTGGCGGCGAAGCTGAAGGTGATCTCCCAGTCCCCACGGCCGCGCTTCGAGCCGCTGGCACCCAGGAACAGCACCTCGCCTTCGGCGAAGCCGCCCCAGGCGGCGTTGTTCGTCTTGCCCGTCAGGCGGAAGAGCTTGCCCTTGTACTCGTTCGTGACGCGGCTGTCGGCGATGAGGTGCGTCTCGCTGAACCGATAGACCGGCACGGTGACGTCCACGCCCTCGATGCCGTCGGGCGTGACGCCGATCGCGCCCTTGTAGTCGGCGGCCGTCTTGTCCGGCGGGGCGAAGCTGGCGACGTGGGCCTTGGCCTGTGTGATGTGCTGGCTACCGCCGCCGGTGTCGAAGCTGTAGGACGACTCGCCTTCCTCCAACTCCTCGTCCGGCGGGCGGTACTGGACCGTCGCCTCCCAGTGCCACGGCCCGGCCGGCTCCAAGGTGATCTCGCCACGCTCCAGCTCGTTGTGCGTGGTCGGGGCCTGCTGGCGGACGGCCTGTGTCGCGAGAAGCTCGTCGTCGGTGCCCCTGACGAGGAAATGCCGCTCGACGGACAGGAGCTCCTGGTCCGCGTCGCCCTGGCCGCTGTCCTTCGTCGGGCGGCTGAGGTACTTTTCCTCGACGGTGATGGGCATCCGTGCCGTCCCTTCCTACGCGAACGACGAGCCGCCAAAGTCCTCCAGCAGCTCGCGCATCTTGCGGGTGTTCTTCTCCGTCCCTTCGGAGGCAACGGCGGTGCGTTCCATCGCCGAGCCCGCGCCGAAGCCCGACAGCCCGGCGGCGGCGTTGAACGTGCCGCGGACGGAACGCTTGAGTTGGTCGCCCAACCCACCCGCTGCCGCTCGGATACGATTCAGCAGGTCGTCGGGCCCTTCGAGCTTGCCCGGCCCGGAGTCGGCATCTTCCTTCGCCTGGCGTTTGCCACGGGCATCGGCGAGGGCCTGCTTCCATTCGTCGCGGGCCGAGGCGAGCTCATCTTCCGCCGCCTTCATCCGATCGCGGTACTCGTCGGCCATCTCGTCGCGTTTGCGCTGGTGGGCCTGGCCGATCTGGAGCATCCGGGCCTGATGGCGGCGTTCTTCGGCTTCGCGCTTTTGCTCCCGCTGCTTCTCACGCTGGGCGATGGCGCGAGCCTGGTCACTGTCGATCCGGGCGATCGCCGCGTCCTTGGCCTTGTCGATCTGTGCGTACTCGGCATCGACGTTCACCGAGTCGTCGAACAGGCTCTTGATCCAGGTCCACGCCTTCTGCGCCGCCGCCGACATCTGGTGCCAGGTGCGCTTGAAGAAGCCGACGAATCGGCTCCACGTCTTCGACAGGAAGCTGGTGGTCTCGATCCAGCCGATCTCCAGCCCGTGCCAGATCAATTCCCCGAGCGCCAGCGCGCCGTACCATGTGCCGTAGACGAGCTTCAGGAAACCGTGCTTGAAGCCCAGCCACACGTCGAGCAGTGCCTGCACGCCGCGCTTCCACTGGACCTTCAGCGTCAGCCAGAGGATCTTCGCCGCCAAGCCGAGGTCGCCGGCGGCGAGCGCGTCGCCGATGCCCTGGTAGGCCGCGAGCGCGTCGTCCTTCAGCGTGGCGAACTTGCCGCCCAGCCAGTCCAGGGCCTTGCCGCCGGCCTCGGTCGAGGTCAGCAGGTACGCGCCCAGCGCCCCGACGGCGGTGATGACCATGACGATGGGAATCAACAGCCCGCCGAGGACCGTCGAGGCCACGCCGATCAGGCTGGAAAACAGCGTGACGGCCTTGCCCACGCCGACCAGCGCCGCCCCGGCGGCGACGACGCCGGCGGCGAGCTGTGCCAGCGAGACGATCAGGCCGCGGTTCTGCCCGATCCACGAGATGGCGGCCGACGCCCAGGCTGCCATGCCCTCGCCGATCTCGGTAAGGGCAGGCGCCAGCGCCGCCCCGACCTGGAAGACGACCATCTTGAGGACCTTCCAGAGTTTGTCGAAGGCGTCGGTGAGGTCCTCGGCTGCCTTGGCGTCTTTGCCGCTCATCGTCAGCCCTAGCCGTCGGGCCTCGGCCTGCATGGCCTCGATGCCCTTGGCGCCCTGGGCGAACATCGGCAGCAGGTTCGTACCCGTCCTGCCGAACAGCGACATGGCGATGGCCGCCTTCTTGGTTGGATCGTCGATCTTCGAGATCGCCTCGGCCAGCAGCTTGAACTGCTGTTCGGGCGAGAGGCCGTCGAGGTCCTCGAACCGCAGGCCCAGGTCAGCCAGGGCGTCGGTCTGGGTGGACAGGCCGCGGCCGGCGTCGTAGATCGACCGCTGCATCTTGCGGAAGGCCATCTCCAGCGACGCGAACTCCGTTCCCGTCTGGCTGGCGACGAACCGCAGTTCCGAGAGCGTCTCGACCGACAGGCCCGTGCGCTTGGCCATCTTCGCGACCTGGTCACCCATCTTCGCGAACGACTTAGCCGCCACGACGGCCGGGGCCGCGAAGGCGCTGCCGACGGCGAGAATGCGCGTGCCCCAGCGGGTCACGCCGGCTCCGAAGGCCCTCAGCCGGGCCTGGGCGCGCTTGAGCCCGGCCGTGAGCTTGTCGCCCACGCCGAGCTCGACGTACGCCCGCCCAGCCTTGATGCCCGTCGTGTTCGCCACGGATCAGTCCTCGTACGCCACGCGGATGTTCTCGCGGTCGACCGCCGCGACGAACCGCCAGACGGCCCGCCGGGCGCCCGCCTTGCGGGTATACGCCTCTCCGCCGTCGGCAACGATCCGGCCGTTGGCCCGTACGGCGCGCCATCGCCAGCCGTCGGCGGCGCGGTAGATGCGGAAGGTGGTCGTCGTCAGTCGCGCGGGCCTCGGGGCCCGCTGGCGGTCGGCTTCGGTGAGTGTCTGCGTCATGGCCTTCCTCACTTCACGGAGTCCTTCCAGAGCTTCGGGAACTTCGGGGCTTCCTTCGCCAGGGCGGGCCCCATGAACGGGTGCGCCCTGATCCGGACGCGGCGCTTCCGGCGGCGCCGGCGCGTGCCTTCCACGACCACCGTCATTCCGCCGTGTTCCAGGGCGGCCGGAGCCGTGCCGGCCTTCTGGTTCAGCCGCATCGGCCCGACGACGACGGTCTTCCGCGCCGCGTCGTAGCCGAAGAAGATGAACCGGCGCAACAGGCCCGTATGGGAGCTGGGCGGCTGGCCCGGCGGCGATGCGGCCTTGCGCTTGCGGATGCTGTGCTTCGCCGTGGTGCGGATGAAGGCGCCAGCCCTGGACAGGTTCTTCCGGTTGGCCCGGTCGGCAGCGCGGAGGACCACCTTCCGATCGAAGAACATCTCCAAGCTGACGGTCTTCATCCGCAGCACGGCAGGATCATCCAACCCCGGCCTTGGCCTTCGTCTTGGTGATCGTGTCCTTCACCGTGCCGTACTGGCCCGTGGCGGTCGCGGCGCTGGCGATGGAGCCCTTTACGGCTGCCTGCGCGTCGGCAGGGGCGGCCTCCACGCCGCGGACGATCGCCGACAGGGCGGCCTTGGCCTTGCCGGCGAACTTGGCGTCCACCAGCCACCAGATGCCGACGCCCGCCACGGCGACCAGCGCGACCAGCAGCACCCAGGGGTAGACCTCGAACAGCACGCCGGCGGCGACCAGGGCGCCACCGCCCCCGGCGACTGCAAGCCCGAGCGTCACGCGCTTGGCCCATACGGCCAGAACGATGCCGGCGAGAACGGCCACGCCGCCCATCATGCACAGCAGGACCGGCCCGCGCCGCACCGCGTCGGTGATGCTCTCCATCCCGCCGCCGCTGAACGAACCGCCGCCGCCCTCGACCTCCACGCCGTCGCTTCGGAAGTCCGGCAGCTCGATGCCGTCGGCCTGGAAAGGCTTGATGGCCGAGACCGTCTTCGCCGGGTCACTGCCCCACGGCGGGGCGATCACCGTTGTCTCCCGCCGGTACGTTCCGCCGTCGGCATCGTACGTCACGGCACTGCGGGCCGGCGTGATCTGCACCTTGCCGTCCTTTGCCGGGGCCGGCGCGTCCGCCCCCGGGCACGTCATCGCCATCAGCGACACGACCAGCACCGCGATGATCCACGTTCCTGCCTTCATAGCTCTGCGTCTCCTTCCGTGGTTTGCAGGGGTACTCACTTGATCTTGACGCGGGCGTACACCGTCTCGGTGTGCTCGGCGCCATCGGCGTCCACCCACCGGCCGGCGCCGACGGGCATGTAGCGGAAGCGCCCGTCCGTCGCCGGCGCGGCCTTGCTCACGCCCGCCTGGGGGCCATCCCACGCCTCGCTGAACTTCGCCCACTGGCAGCCGACCACCGTCAGCACCAGCAGCACCACCACGACCCATGCGATCCATCTCATCTCTGTGGCTCCTTCCTGCTTGGCCTTGCCTTGCCGGCCGGGCCGTCCACGAAGACCGTCTTGAGGATTCCGATGTTGTCCCTTGTGAGGGGAATGCCTTTGCTGCGCTTGCCGCCGCGCTCGTAGGGGTGGAGCTTGGCGGGGTCGATCATCTTGGTCCGGAACGCGCTGAGCGCCGCGGCCGCGATCGTGGCCGAGTGATCCCAGAGCCGGCGGTTGCGGCCCTCGGCCATCCACAGCAGCTCGCGGAGGGTCAGGGGTCCTGGATTCGTTCCGACGAAGCCGGCGAGCTCCCAGACGAGTTGCCACGGGCTGACGTTTCGGCGCCGAGGGCCAGCAGCGCGGCCTCCGCGGCGCGGTCCAACTCCGCGTCGGCCCGGGCGTCCAGCACGTCCTGTGCTCGGTCGATCAACTTCCACGTCGCGTCGATCACCTTGCGTGCCCGCGCCCGGTCGCGCGGGCTCGGGGTAAAATCCGCGAGCTCTTCCAGGAACGCCCGCGTCGCGGCATCGATCACGTCGCCGGCCATCGCCCGGCCGAACTGCTCGTCCGTGACGTTGGCTCCGTCGGCCTGGTCCTTGCAGATGACGTAGAGCACGTCCACCAGCAGGACCGGGTCGGCGATCAACCGATACAGTAGGCCGTTGTCAGGCTTGGCTTCGTCGCCGCCGCTGTCAGAAAGGTCCAGCAGGTCCACGTTCAGCAGATCGCGGACCTTCTTCACCGCGTAGACGTTCAGCGTGATCGTCCAGGTCCGATTGGCGTTGTCCTTGAAGCTCCTCATCGCTTAGCTCCCCGGTACGACGTACCAGTCGGTGAAACTCGACGGCTTCAGCGTGACGCTGACGGTCACCGCCTCCTCCAGCGGCTCGTTCCGCGTGAAGCTGGTCACGGAGCAGTTGCTCGCCAGCCCCTGGTTGCCCGCCTCGTCGATCGCGCCGTCCAGGGCCGCGATGGCGATCTCGCCGGCGGCCAGCCAAGCGGCCAGGATGGCGGCGAAGGCCGCGTCGGAGGGCTTCCAGAGCATCTCGAACTCGATGGTCGCCTCCTTCAGCGTTGCGGCCGTCGCCCGCCAGCCGTTGTTGGCGCGGGTCGTGACGTCGGCCTCGCCGTTCTCCTGCTGGAGGTTGACGTCCTTGGCGTTGTCGATCTCCGTCCAGCCGGTGCCGTCGGGCGGCCCGGTCAGCAGGGCCGTCTTGAAGTACAGCTTGCAGTCCATCCCGAGCGTGAAGTTCTCACTCATCTCTCAGGCCTCCTTGCCTGTCTGCGTGCCTGTCACTTGGCTTGAGCGGGTTCGCCGGCGGGCTCGGCCGCTTGGAGCTGCGCGAGCTTCGCGGCCAGATCGTCGCGCTCGACCTGGAGCCGGTCGACCTCGCCCTGCTGGGCGGTGAGCCGGCGGTCGAGGTTCGTCAGAATGCGGCCGAGGGCCACGACGTCCACTTCCTGCTGCCGGGCGTGGACTTCGCGGATGCGAAGCCGCTTGCCCTCGGCGGTGTCGATGATTTCGGTGGTGACTTCCCTTGCCATGGATGCGATCTCCTATCTGCGGCCTGGCTTGCCCCCGTGCCCGCACCAGCCGGCGCGGGCGATGGTGAAGCCGGCCTGCTTGACCTTGTTGGCGAAGTACGCGCACTCGCAGTGCGTCAGGGCTGTTCCATCCGGGGCGTGCCCGAAGGCGAACCACGGCGGGTCGATCCGCTCGAACACCGGGCGCCGCACCCGCACCAGCCCCATGTGGATCGCGGCCGGGTCGGCCCACGTCTCCATGTGCGGGACGGGGTACTCGCAGCCGACCACGTCCGCGTCGGCGGCGAGGAACGGCATCGCCGCGGGGCCGGGGCGCATGTCCCGGTCCATGAAGACGAAGTCCGTGGTCTCAGTCGGGGACTTGAGCACGAGCTCGCGGACCGACAGGTTCCGCGCCGCGGTCAGGTCGGTGGCGCACAGCGCGAGCACGTTCTTCGGCGGGAGGATGTTGTAGAGCCACGCGGCCGCCTCCCACGTGATCGCGTGGTCGGGCCAGGTCAGCACGATCGCCCGGGTCTTGGCGGGGTCGATGTTGAGCTTGAGTTTTCGCATTCGGGAGGTCCCTTACACCGAGCCGTCGGCGTTGACGTAGTACCAGGAGCCGTTGCAGTAGAACTCCAGCCGGGAATTGCAGCTGCACCAGCGAAGCTCCCCGTTGGTCGAGCCGCTGTAGCACGTCGGGATGGTCAGCGGCGTGCACAGCGCCCATAGCGCGTAGGACGAGGAATTGCACAGATACGCGGGGCGATAGGCGCAGGAGTCCCAGTACAGCTCGCCGTCGTCGTTCCAGGGAATCGAGGTCGGCAGCGGGTTGGTCAGCAGACCGATCTCGTTGCTGCCGCAGTAGAAGGCCGGCCGGTAGTAGGAGGAATCCCACCACAGTTCGCCGTCGCAGGACCAGTTGTGGTAGTCCGGCAGGTAGAAGGCGTCGCCGAGCTCGTAATAGCCGCTCGACTCCAGGGAGTCGATTCGCGAGCAGTTGTCTTCGACGCAGGAGCAAACGTCACCGACGGTGCTGCACAAACTGTCAAACTCGTCGTATGTGGCCAGGCAATACGTCGACCCGCTGCAGTAAAAGGCGGGCCGGTAGTTGCCGGTGTCCCACCACAGCTCACCGTCCTGGCTGTAGGCGTGGCCCGTCGGCAGGTGGAAGTCGCTCCCGAGCAGATACCCGCTCTCTGTGATGCTCTGCCAGGACCCGTTGTAGAACTGGAGGACGGACGCGGAGCAGCAGTACCGCAGCCCGCCCGCTTCGCTGACCCCGCAACCGGCGCGAACGACGAAGCCGGCGTTGCCGCACGTGCGGACCTTGCCGGCAAAGTCGAAGCCGCTGCCGCCGTAGCAGAGCTTGCCGCCAGTGATCGAGGCGTTCAGGAGCTTGGCGTTGCCGATCTGGCCGTCGCTGATGTGCGAGCCAAAGACCTGCCCGGCCCCGATGTGCGCCGCGACGATGGCGCTGTCGGCGATGTGGACCGTCTGGACGGCCCCCGCGTCGATCTTCATGTCGGTGACGGCGCCGTTGGCCAGCTTGCATGTGGTGACCGCGCCGTCGCAAAGGTCGATGGCGACGATGCTGCCGTCGGCCAGTTCGGCCGAGCCGATCACGCCGGTTGCGATGCCCCAGTAGCCCATTACCAGCTCCCGCCGACCACGGTGACCACGTCACCGGGCGTGCCCTTGACCTCGATCCCGGCCAAGTCGATGGACCTGAACTGATGCCACTCGCCGGCGACCCAAGGCACGTCGGAGCCGTCATCGCCCTTGAACAGCACGTTGCCGCCGTTCGCGGGCGGCGTGGAGATGGTCACCGACGCGACCAGGCTGGATGACACCAGCGGCTGGTACTCGCCCGTGACCGTGATCTTCCGCATGACGATGTTGTGCATGGTTGCAGTCCTTGCCCTACTTCATGGCCCGGTACGTGACGGTCAGCACCGACGTGAACAGCCGCTTCTCGGCCAGATGCTCGGGCGAGTAGACCGGCTCGTTCGCGGTGCGCACCCACGCGGCGCCGCCCGCGTCGGCCAAGCGATGGCCCTTCAGGAAGGCCGCGATCTCCTCGACGAGGCCGCACAGGGCGGCGACCTCTGCGTCGAGGTCGCTTCCGAGCTTCTTCTGCACGCCCACATCGACCTGGACGTCGTGTTGGGACAGGCTGCGGGAGGCGCCCGCGATCTCCACGCCCTTCGGAACGACGGTGACCTTCAGGCCGGCCAGGTCCGCCAGCTCGAAGTCCGGCAGCACCCGCCGCTCGGGCGTGAACTCCTCCGAAAAGCTGCCGCCGGCCAGTTCGGCCGCCACGGCGTCCGCGATGTCGATCACCAGCGCCACGTTCTCAGCCTCCCAGGATCGCCTGCCGGATCGCCATCACGATGAGTGTCACGAGGGCGCCCACCACCAGCCACACGATGCGCCGGCGGACGGCCTCGGCGGCCTCGATCCGGTCCAGACGGCGCTGGATGCCGGGCTTGCCGTTGCCTCGGATCGCCTCGTCCAGCCGGTCGAGCTTCGCGTGAATCTCAGCGAACTCGCCCTTGCACACGTTCTCGTACTGGTCACTCGGGCACATGGCCTTCACTCCGTCGCGATCTGCTTCGTGTGGATGCGTAGTGTCGCCTGGTGCGGGTCGCTCCACCGCCAGTGGCCCTGGCCCGCCAGGTCGAGCACCTCGTACACAGTCCCGTCGGCCACGATTCGGTCGCCGGGCTCGGGCTCGTCGAAGGTGGGGGCGAAGTCGGCGGCCGCGATGAGGAAGTCCGTCATCGCCGCCCCGACCCGGACGCCGAACTGGTCCTCGACCTCGCGGTCGGGCCTGCCGAGCGTTGCGGCGAGGGCCAGTTCCGTCTCGCCGCGCTGGTAGGTGACCTGGCTGGCGCAGTGCGCCCCGCGCATCTGCGCCAGCCATTGGCATCCCTGCCTCAGAAGGTCACCCATCGCACGGGCCTCCTTGCCCTGAGCCTGCCGTTACTGGTTCAGCCGGACCCGGACCGTCGCGTCGTCGTCCCCGGCGGCCGCGATGGTCTTGCCTACAGCAACGTTCGCCCCGGACTCCGAGTCGACCTTGGCCTCGGAGTCCGCGACGTCCCAGTACACGTTCGCGCCGGCCGCGATAGCCGTGCTCTCGCCCGTGGCCTTGGGCAGATCGAACACGCCCGTCACGGCCAGACTGCCGAGGGCATTGGCCGCAATGGGCGTTCGGGCGATGCCGATCAGGTCTTCCTGGACCACCACCGCGCCGGCGGCCACGTCGGCCTCGGGGGTGTAGTCGATGCTCTTGCCGTCATGAACGAAGGTTGCCGTTGCCATCTCTCAGTTCTCCTGTGCCTGTCGGGGGAGGAATCACCATGGGCCGGGGGCTAGGCTTACGCCTCGCCCTTGGCCTTCACGCCGCCCTTGGGATCCTGCAGGGCCACGCCGAAGTCGTGGTAGCCGCGCATCTGCACGCCGAGGACGTTGAAGTCCGCCTCCGCCGTCTCGATCGTCGGCGACTCCTGGCCGTTGAGGAACGCGACCTCGATCACGGGCAGGTCGTTCGGGTCGGCCAGCAGGTACCACGCCTTGGCGCTGTTGCCGGTGTAACTGGCGTTGGCCAGGTAGCGGCTGACCTCGACGCGGTACTTGCCCTGGTGCGGGTTGGCCACGGGGTACTTCGTGCTGGCGGTGGTGTCCCGCAGTTCGAGGCTCTTGAAGAGCTGCGTCCCGAGGGCGCTGAGCCCGGTAGGCACCAGCATCAGCACCGGCATCACGCCGATGGGCTTGCCGTCGCCATCGACCTGGTCCATGAAGGTGACCTCGGCCTTCGTCAGCCCGTCGATGGTCAGGGCGGTGTCGGCGCCCGAGATGTAGTTCTTGTTGGCCGTCTTGAAGAAGGCCGAGTTGCCCAGGAAGATCGTCCAGAACACGTCGTTGATCTTCAGGCCGCTTCCCCGGCCGAGCTTGCGCGGCACGGTGGTGATGGCGCCCAGGTCGTCGTTGATGATGTCCCGCCGATCGACCGATAGCAGCAGGCCGTAGGTGTCGGCCTTGTTCGTGTACGACTCCTCGCCCAGCGTCCCGTGCTTGAGCTCGCCGCCGGGCGCGACGATCTCGTATTGGTCCTTGCCGATCAGCCGGTAGCTCGTGACCGTCTTGAAGTCGCTGACGTTGCGGACGGCACAGATGTTTCGCCAGACGCGCTCGACGCCGAAGAAGCCCTCCAGGAGGAACTTGTTGGCGACGTTCGACAGGATGCCGCCAACGTCGATCGTCGAGAACGCCGCCTCGACGCGGTTGGCAAAGGCGAACCGCAGCACGGACCGGCTGTCGCGGAAGCTTCTGCCGGTGTAGCCGTTGGCCCACGCCGCCTCCAGCAGCAGCTCTTGGAGGCCGATCCCGCCCCGGAAGCGGGTGTCGGCGGCCTCGACGGTCTTCTCGCCGTGGGTCTTGAGCACGTCGTCGCCGGTGATCCCGCCGGTCATCAGGCACGCGGCCTCGAGCACCTGGCCCGTCACCCCGTCATCGTCGCGCACGTGCACGGCGGGCGCCTTCGGACGGGAAGCCCGAAGGACCTCCAGCTCGCAGCGCGTGGCGTCCCAGCCCTCCTCGATGGCCTTCGCCTCGATGTCGGCGTGCTGGCCGTCGCACACACCCCGGATGGCCGCGATCCGCTTGGTCTCGGCAGCGGCCCGGGCGCGCATATCGGCCACGGGATCGTCGATGGTGAGGGTCTGGGCCTCATCGGCCTTCGCCTCCACCTTGGTCGCCTCTTCCTGACCGCCGTCGGCGGTCTTCCTCTCGTCGTCCTTGACGTCGGTCTTCATGGTGGTCTCCTGGGTTGCTGCCGTCTTTGGCAGAGAATCCTGGGCGGCGACCTTGGCGGTCGTCCCGCCGTCGGCGCCGCTATCGACGAAGCTGATCTCCTTGAGCACGGCCTTGCGCACCACGTGCACGGGGCCCGTGAACTGCTGGCCGTTGACCTGCACCCGCCCGCCGGCGGGCACGAACTCGGCCTCGATGACCTGGGCCCCGATGCTCGCCTGCCAGGGGAACCCCTTCGCGCCGCTGCGGGCGACATCCCGGGCCCAGGACGTGTCCCGGCTGATCAGCCCCTCGGCCAGCAGCTTGCCGTCCTCAATGGTGATCCGGCGGGTGTGCCCCACGCCCTGGCGGCGCTCGTGGTCCAGGCGGATCGGCAGGTTCTGCGCGGGGATCGCCAGGCCGGCGAGGTCCACGACTACCGGGTGCGGGAAGCCCGCGATCCGCATGGTCCCGCCGGTGTAGGCGACCATGTTGAAGCGGGGCAGGTCGCCGGCGTCGCCCCCTGCCGCCTCGATGGTCGGCGAGGCGATCATGGTCACAAACTCAGGCTGCTTGACGTTTTTCGGCATCGTCATCTTCGACATCCGTGTCGTCCTCCAACTGGGCTGCCGGCGCGGCCGCGGCCGCCGAGAGCCCGAGCTCTTCCATGAGCTGCTTTTCCTTGGCCCGCTGGCGGAGCTGGACCTCCCAGTCCTTGCCCTGCTTGGCGTACTCATCCGCCAGCGTGGTGGTGTGGTTCTTGAGCCGCTTCTCCTGGGCCGACGCTTCCTTGGCGGGGTCGACGTGCTCCTGGCCGTCCCAGAACCACTGATGCGGCAGATGCCCCAGGCCCCGGAGGAATGCGAAGTCGTTGAGGAGCACTGCCTCAGCCAGCCAGGCCCTGAAGATACGGTTGCAGACGGCCTCGTCGAGGTGGGCCTGCTCGATGCGGATGCTCTTGAAGTAGACCTGGTGGTCCAGCCGCCCCGAGGCGTAGTTGTAGCCCGAGCTGTTGCCGGCGGCGACGTTGAACGGCAGGTTCAAGCAGCGAGCGATCTCGTTGAGGATCTCGCGTTTGAACTCGCTGTAAGTGGTGCCCGGCTGCTCGGCCTTGATCTGCCCGAGCTTCCAGCCGTCGGGCAGGACCGTGGCCATCCGCTTCTCCAGCTCGACCACGTCCATCGGCTCGACCGCCGCGGCCTCGCCGGTGGCGGGTGCGTCGGTGAACAGGACGGCCGCGAAGTCGGCGGCGGTCTCTGCCGCACCGAGGACCGCCAGCGTGTAACGCCGCAGTTGCGCGAACAACGGCAGCGCCGGCGTGATCTCGGGAATGCCCCGATGCTGACCCGGCCGGTCGGGGCGGTACCAGTGGATGACGCTCTCGGCCGGCACGCGATCGTATGACCCTACGGGCGACCACAGCGTTCGGGCGCCGGGGTGCTGGCGGAGGATCGTATAGGCGATCGGGTTGCCGAACGGGTCGAAAGCGATCCCGTCGACCTCGTTGGTATTGCCCTTGAGCAGCAGCGGCGTGGACACTCGGTCGGCCTCGACGAGCTGCACGTCGAGCTTCACTGCCGCGTCCAGTCGGGGGTTGGCCGTCAGCATCGCGAAGGCCTCCCCGTCGGTCGCCTTCGCCATCCGCAGCGTCCGCAGCTTGCTCGCCAGCCCGGTCGCCTGGCACCACTGCGAGAAGGCCGCCTCGACTGTTCGGTTGATCTCGGCATCCTCGGTCAGCAGCTGAAGCCGCGGCCCGGTACCGACGCAGTCGTTGGCCAGCGTCAGGACGATGCCTTTGGCATAGGAGTTGTTCGCGACCTCATAGCGGCTGCGGTTGCGGAGGATCCGCCGGATGTTCGCCGACGCCGCCGCGTCGGCCGAGAGGCCGTCGGCGTTGGCCCAGTGCCTGGCGTTCTCGGAGTTGGTGACTGCCGCGTCGAACCGGGCGCGAATGAACCGCGCGACCTGCCGCGCCGTCTGCTTGGCCCGTCTCTTCGTGCCGAATTGTCTCAGCCAGTCGAACATCCGTGTCCTTCTCGGGCCAGACCCGTCCGCCGAAGCCTCCGGCGAAGGCGGATCACGCCGTCCCTCCCGGCGAGAGCTTCACCAGCTTGACGCCCAGCCCCTTGCCGGCCGTCGCCGCCTTGCTGGCTAGGTGCTTGTCTGCGGCGATCTGGTCGGCGAGGGGGTGCTGCTCGGCGCTGACGCCATCCGCGCTGGCCCGCTTGGGCCCTTCGGCGTTCTGGCGAATCGCATTGTCCAAGTCTTCAGCCATGAGACGGTCCCTCTTCCTGCACCCTCTACATCTGCAGTCAGGCCGATTCTGTCGCGCTGATTCCCCGGATTCTCACCCCCGGTGCGTCCGTTGGATTTCAGATAGCTTGATGCGCCGCCGCGGCGCCGAGGTCTTGGCATCGGTGCCTGGCAGGACGGCCCCGTGGATGGAGGCCGCCACGGCGCAGCCGACCAGGCAGTCCAGCCAGTGGTTGTCCGGATGCCCGGCCCGGAGCTTCCATTCATCCACCACGCGGCCCCGCGCCTCGGTCCGCACCCGGTACTCGGCGGTGACGTGCTCGGCCAGGAGCTGATGTGCGGCGGGCTTGCGGCCGAACAGCGACAAACAGCCCGGGTCACCCATGGCGACCGCCAGGCGCGCGTGACAAAAACTCTTCCAGTAGTTCGTGTCGATCAGGACGTGGCGCACCTGCCGGCGGCCATGGACGTTGGGGATGCGCCAGTGGTGGCCGATGCGCTCGCCGCGCTTGCGCTTGTACTCGCTGAACGGCACGCTGGACGCTCCGACGTAGCGCCCGTGGCTGGGCATCACGATGGCCGAGTGGGCGCTCTGGCGGCAGAACTGGTAGACGACGTCCGTGCTCTGGCCCCAGTTGGCGTCGATGAGACAGCGCTCGATCTGCAGCTCCGCCCCGTCGTCGCGCCGCCAGCGGCGGGACAGGTAGTCCCCGGTGAGGTCCTCCAGCCCGGCGTAGACTGAGCCCTCCAGGCCCGCCCCGGGCGCGGCCTGGCCGAGCGTTTTCTGCACGTCGCGTAGCGTGAACAGCGCCCGCCGCTGCTCGGGATACGCGCCATACTCGAGCACGTAGCCGGTGAAGTCGTCCTCCCACGCTACGACGGTGTGGAACAACAGCTTGCCCTGCACGTCGATGAACATCGTCAGGTGGCTGGCCGCCAGGGGCACCTCGCCCGGGGCGTGGCCGTTGACCTTCGCGGCGACTTGCTCGGCCGTGAGTTGGTCCACGTCGCCCTCGTCCTCCGGCAGCGGCTCATTCTGATACTCCGCCCAGAAGGCCCGTTCATCCTGAAGCTTGAGGTTCATCGCGTGCTGAATGGCCGAGAGCTCGTCCTCGTTGTGGCGCTGCGGCCAGGCCACGACAGAGCCGGCGTCCATCTGGTCGCGATGCTCGCGGTAGAACTCGGTGGCCTCGTGGCCGTCGCCGTCGCTGCGGAAGCTGTCAGCGCGGATCTGAGCGTACCGCTCCCACAGCTTCTCGTTGGCCGGGAAGGCGTAGACGAGTTTGGTGCGCTGGCCCTGCCAAGTGGGGTGCTTGTCGCGGTCGAGGATCTGGTCAGCCATGTCCCCCGGACGGATCACCGTGCACGGCATGATCCCCGAAATCTTCTGGCCCGGCCCGGCGAGGTTCAGGATCGCGCCGTTGAGCGTGTCCATCCGGGCGCCCGTCTGCGGATCGCTCCGGGCCGACTCGTCCGTCTGCGGATCGTCCAGCACCACCAGGGACGGGCGCACGGCACGGCCGTCGGCTCGCTTGAACTTCATACCGCGGATCCGGCTCTCGATACCCGCCACGCGGATGATGGCGCCTGACGCCTTCGAATCGGGGATCGTCGGCAGGACGATCTCGTCGGCCGTCCAGACGATCCGCGTGTGCTGGCCGCCACATAGCTGGCCCTTCGCCCGGTTGTGGATGCGTTCCAGGGCGTGGATCGGGTACACCGCCTCGGGATAGTCCTCCAGCAGGGCGTCATTGGTCTCGAACTCGACCTTGATGCTCTCCAGCATGCTGCGGGCGTGCCCGGCGTCCGAACCGATCAGGCAGACGAACTCCCGCGCGCCGGTCAGCATCGCCCAGATGCACGCCGTCTCGGCCAGCGTCGTTTTGCCGCTGCCGCGCGGCATCGCCATGGCGAACAGCCCGCCGCGAAGCACCGCCTGCTCGATCTTGCCGATCACCTTCAGGTGGTCGTCCGACCATGGCAGGTTGAACGCCTGCGGGAAGTACGCCTCGCAGAAGAACCGGAAGTCGGTCTCGGCGTGGGCCTTCCGCTCGGGATCGACCACCTGCGGGATCGGGCCGATGTCCCGGCCGGTGGCGGAGATCTCCGCATTGCGCGCCCGCGCTGCCTCCTTGATCGCCTCGTAGTCGGCCGGCGCCTTTGCCGGCGCGGGGTCGTGGCGCAGCCACGCCAGCCAGGCGACGTAGCGGAACAGGTCCACGTGCCGGTCATCCCCGATCCGGTAGCCAGCGCGGTTGCGGTGCCGGCGGAGTTGGCGCTCGCTGATCACCTCGCCCAGCGGCGTGGAGTTCAGCATCCGCGTCAACATCGATGGGCGAAGGTTGCGCGGGTCAATCGCCACTGGCCACCTCCCGCACGAGCCACGCCGCGTAGTGCACCAGGTTCAGCGTGCCGTCGGCGTTGACGGGTGCCCCGGCGTCGACGTCCGCGCGGAGCATCTCCTCGGTGATCCGCCGCCCGCCGGCGGCGCTCAGAACCTTCGCCGCCTGGGGGGGCGTCAGGGCCGTGATTCTGGGGGTTTCGGCGGTCATATCTCTAGCCCCCTTGCCAGCTTGCGATAAGCTGTAACTTCTTTTTAAACAGGCGTTTAATTGCCTTGATGTGTCCGGGGTTCGAGGTAACATGTGTCTGTCGAATGACAAACGTAAACGACTGCCAGAGAAGGAGATAACGATGAACGAGCGACGCAGAACAGCCAAACGCGACGCTGCCCTGGCCGAGATCGCCCGCGACGTCCTGGGCATCGAGACGCTCGAGACCCGCAAAAGCGACGACCTCGACTTCCACGACCTGGCGGTCTGGAGCATCGAGAAGGCCCTGAAGATCGCCTACGAGGCCGGACGCCTCGCTGGCCTGGGCGAGTAACCACCACCCACCGCAAAGGAGCCAACCATGCGAATCAGCGCGATCGAACTGGCCGGAAGCAGCAAGACGACGCTCCGCGACGGCAGCCCGGGCCTGGCCCGAGCCTTCGCCCGGATCGAGCGAGACCGGGGTGCGGACGTTATCCGCATCACGTTCTTCCAGCCGAACCAGCCCGAGGATGTCCACGAGGTCTTGGCCGACGACGAGGGAGACCAGCGATGCGCGGCCGAGATGCTGCAGCGCGCACTGGACGGCTACGAGGGCACGAACAGCGAGGTCCACGACTACCTGCGGATCCTCCAGTACCTCGCGGACTAAGCGCGGAAGGACCGAACCATGGCAGCGAAGAAGACCAACACCGAGACGCACGAATGGCTGATGGCCCAAGGCCGAGACGGCCGCCGCCGCATCGAGAAGCTCGGCTGGCGACGCCTCGCACGCATCTACCTCGCGGCCAGGCCCGGCAGCGCCATCCGCAAGGCGATCAACGCCGAGGCCCGCCGTTGCGGGTACACGCCGAGGACCATCCTCGCGCTGCACGCCGAGTAGAAGGAACCCACCATGCAGATCGAAGGCATCGAATTCGGCACGGCCCACGAGGCCATCCAGTACACCGACGCCGCCGGGTGGGGCGTCGCCATCCGCGTCGATCGCAAGAACCTGGTCGTCCGCGAAGCTGACGCCCAACGCATGAGCGCCGCCGGTGTCGAGTTCGCCTACCTGTGCGACCACAAGGGACGCATCGTCCACATCCCCGTGAACTGAAAGGACCACGACATGAACGAGATCGAGATGGAGACCATGCTGTACGAGACGCTTCAGGACGAGGAGATCGTCCCGGAGGTCGCCAGCGTCCGAACGTTCGAGGAGGCCGGCGTGCTGACATGCAACCGCGGCGTCGTGGTGCGGTGCAAGGACGGCAGCAGCTTCCAGGTGACCGTGGTGCAGAGCCGGTAGGCAGGAGAAGCCCCCATGAAACGCAAGAGACCGAGAACCTACGAAGCGGACGCGGGCGACCGAAAGGTCCGCGTCACCGTGCCGGAAGACGCCAAGCCCGAGGACGCGTTGGCAGATGCCATCCGCGACAACCTCAGCCCGAAGGCCGTGGCGACGATCGTGGCCTTCCTCCAGCCGGTCCGGACGAACGACCACGACGTCGACGAACAGGTCCGCTGGTTCGCCGAGCAGCTGGTCGAGGCCCTGGGCGGTTACGAGGCCCAGAGCCGACTGGCCGAGGAGGTGGGCCTGTGAACCGGTGCAAGGACAAGCCCCTGAGCATTCGCCAGGCCAACCGCCTCGCCGCCGGGCGGGTGCATGTATCACGCGACCCGGTCGACCCGACGCTCTGGCGGGTCGAGGACGAAGACGCCTGCGAAGCACACGAACCGATGACGGCCAGCGCGTGGCTGGCCTTCCTGAACGACTGGGCCGCGTAGGCCCCCAACACGAGGAGCGAGAGCGATGAAGAAGAACGAAGTCAAGACGGGCAAGTACTACACCGCCAAGGTGTCGAACCGCATGGCCACCATCCGGATCGACGCCGAGAACCCCAACGGCGGGTGGGACGCGACGAACATCACCACGGGCAAGAAGGTCCGCATCAAGAGCGCCCAGCGCCTGCGACGCGAGACGCGCGGACCGGGCGGGAAGGCCAAACCCGACGTGGCGAAGACGGTCGAGGCCGTCGAGAAGGGCGACCTCGCCGAGGGCGTGACGGTGCCGACGGCCAAGAAGAAGCGCCGCGGCGGCGGCATCACCGAGGCCAACAAGGCCGACGCCGTCAACGAGGCAATGCAGGCGGTCGCGGCCGACAAGAAGAAGCGTGTCAGCGGCCTGGACGCCGCCGCGCAGGTGCTTGCCGAGGCCGGCGAGCCGCTGAACACCAAAACGATGGTCGAACGCATGCTCGCCCAGGGCCTCTGGCAGACCAACGGCAAGACGCCGGCGGCGACGATCTACGCCGCCATCTTGCGCGAGATCAACACCAAGGGCAGCGACGCCCGGTTCCGCAAGGTCGCCCGTGGCCAGTTCGAGTTGGCCAAGGAGGCCTGAGCGATGCGACGGCGCTACCGCGACGACCAGCGCGACGTGCGGTTCGAGGTGCTCGACGGGCGCCTCGTCCGCACGGTCGTCCTGCCGGGCGACCGTAGCTACGTCCACCGCTGCACGCGGGAGGTCTTGGAGGCCGTCGCCCACGCCGTCGAGCAGCGGGCGGCCGAGGGCGTCACGCTCGATCCGCTGGCCCAGGCCCTGGACGCCCCGGCCACGCAGGTCAACGTCGCCCTGGAGTTCCTCAAGGAACGCGGCTGCGTGGTCACCCGCTGCCGGCGCAACTACCCCGCCTCGGACGTCCTGTTCGAGGACGCCATGACGGAGTTCTGCTACCTGCGCGACCTGCCGTACTGACATCAAGCCGACACCCCTTCCTGCGCCCCGGCCGACGACGCCGGGGCGCTCTCAGCCACCAGGTTCCCTCGCGGGATCACCACCACACGCCCGTCGATCTCCACGCCGACGTTGCGCGGGCCGGGGCCAGCGGCGGCGACCCGCACGACGCCGCGCTTGCCGTGGTGCGGCATGACGGCCGCCGCCCGTTTGGCGTAATGCACGCGGACCCGCTGTCCGATTCGCGGGTGGAAGATCACTTCGGCCTCCAGAGACCGTGGGGGAAGAAGTCGGCCAGGATCCGCTGCTGCTCGGAGTAGCCGTAGCTCTCGATCGACCGGGCGAAGTGGTCGCGGCAGAGCAGGTACCGGGCGCGCATGATGCGGACAGACTCCGGGCCGAAGAGGTCGAACGTCGGCCCGGCGGGTGTCTGCCGCCGCGCCTCGTAGCGCCGGTCGTCGCGCTTCACCAGCGTGGTGACCCGCAACTGCTCCAGCCTCGGCCAGTCGCCGTCGACCGGGTGCTCGATCACCGGGCTGTACGCCACGGCGAGATCGACGAAGTCCAGCACGTCCGCCAGCGGCACGCCGCCGATGACCTCCCTGCGGAGCTCGGCGTCCACGAAGCGCTCCAGCACCTGGACGACGTCCGCCGGCCCGTCCTTTGCTGGGCGGCTCACGCTGCAGCCTCCTCGGTCGCCGCGCCGATGCGCTCGGCCTTTTTGCCGGTGAACTGCTCCCACCGCTGGACGATTACGTCGCAGTAGAGCGCGTCGATCTCCATCAGGTACGCCCGCCGGCCCGTCTGCTCGCAGCCGATCAGCGTCGAGCCGCTGCCGCCGAAGAGGTCCAGAACGTTCTCGCCCGGCAGCGAGCTGAACTGGATCGACCGAACGGCCAACTCGACGGGTTTCTCGGTCAGGTGGACCATCGCCTGGGGGTTGACCTTCTTGACGTGCCAAAGGTCGGTGGCGTTGTTAGGCCCGTAATAGCAATGACCTGCGCCTTCCTTCCACCCGTAGAAGCAGATCTCGAACGCCCCCATGAAGTCCTTGCGTGTGAGCACCGGGTGCTGCTTGTCCCACACGATCCCCTGGCTGAAGTACAGCCCCGAAGCCTTGAGCGGCGCGGGGTAGTTGCCGAGGTTCGCATACCCGCCCCAGATGTAGAACGAGCCCCCCGGCTTGAGCACGCGCGAGGCGTTGCCAAACCATGCCAGCAACATCTCGTCGAACGCCTCGTCGGTGACGAAATCGTTCTCCAGCGGCCGGTCCTTGGCTCGCATCTTCTTGCGGGCCTTCTTCGGGTCGGTCACGCCGCGCGCTACGTCGAAGCCCTGGTGGTGCATTTTGCCAGAAGACTGCGACAGGTCCGGGTGGGAGCTGTTGCCCGCTGCGATGGCCGTGCTGCTGCGCGGCTCGACGCGGACATTGTACGGCGGGTCCATCGAGACCAGGTCGATGGTCGCGCCGTCCAGCAGAAGGTCCAAGTCGGCCTGGCTGGCGCTGTCTCCGCACATCAGGCGGTGGTTGCCCAGCACCCAGACGTCCCCGCGCTGGGTGATCGCCTCGTCGGGCGGCTCGGGCACCGCGTCAGGGTCGGTCAGGCCCTCAGCCGTCTCGCCGTCGAGCAGCTTGGCCAGTTCCGTGTCGTCGAAGCCCAGCAGGCTCAGGTCGTAGTCGGCGCCCTGGAGGTCCTTCAGCTCGATCGGCAACAGGTCGAAGTCCCACTCGGCCAGCGACGCGGTCTGGTTATCCGCGATCCTGTATGCCTTGATCTGTTCGGGCGACAGGTCCGTGGCCACGTGGACGGGCACCTTGGCCAGGCCCAGCTTCCGCGCTGCCTTCCACCGTGTGTGGCCGACGATGATCACACTGTCGGCGTCGACCACGATGGGCTGGCGAAAGCCGAATTCCTTCAGGCTGGCAGCAACCGCATCTACGGCCTGATCGTTGACGCGCGGGTTGGCCTCGTACGGCCGGATGGCGTCGATGGGTCGCAGCTCAACGTCGTAGGTCTTCGTCGTCATGGGTGCACCTCCGTGCGCTTGGGGTCACGTGGAAAAACCGGACAGCACGCAACAAACTCTGCCTATGGGCGCGACTGTTCCCGCTGGCGTCAGGAGTAGCCCGGGCGGGGTAGGACCCATCGAATCCTTCACGCGAATCCCTCACGGGCCCCTCATACGCGTGCACACGCGCCTCGCGCGGGGGTGGGCGTGAACGCGTGAAGGATTCATATAGAAGAGAGAGTGTGTGTTGTTATTACTATACTTATAGCCCGCCGAATCCTTCCCGAATCCTTCACAACGGCCCGTGAAGGATTGTGAAGGATTCGCCGTCCAACGCCGAGTATTCAGGGAATCGCCGTCGAATCCTTCACGCCCGCGTGAAGGATTGGGAAGGATCTGTGAATGATTCCGGAGGGCGGTGGTCATGCCAGCTGGTACCCGTGTGCCGTCTTGGTCTTGGTCGGGATGTCTACCGGGAGGATCTCACCTTGCTGAATCAGGGTGGCCACCAGTTGGTCGAAGTCTGCGGCCTTGCACCGCATCACACGCAGCAGGTGCTGGCGCTGCATGCGACGCCCGGGCGCTTCGGAGAGCCTGCGGGTGAGCTTCAGGCACTCGGCGTGGAACGGGTTCTCCGCCACGTACGTCGCTGCCAAGTAGAGCTGGCGCCGGGTCTGGTGCATGGCGAAGGCGGTTGCCCACTCGATGGCGGGCAGGCCGATGACCGGATCCTCGTGGTTCTCGCTGCAGGCGTAGAGCAGGGCGAGCTTCTTCGCGTTCTCGCACGTACGCGCCCAGGCGACCTTTCCGGTCGCGTCGCCGCGGTCCTCTGACCTGGCGTACTCGTCTTCCGTCATGCGCTGGAGAGCGTCCACGGCCTCCTGGGCCTCGGGCGTCGTGGGGACCACGCGTGGCTCGGGATGGATTGCGAACAGGTCCTTGCGGACCGAGCCGGGCTGGAACTCGGCCCACCAACGGGCCGTTTGGAGGATCGCCTCGGGCACGTTGCGGGCGGAGCCGGGCCTCTGGCCACGGCCGCGCTTGCCGATGTCGACGATGATCAGCCTGGCGAAGAAGCCGTTGGTGAGCATGCGGTAGGACAGCGCCTCGTAGAAGTACTGGGGCGTGGCGGTCCCGAACAGGGCCAGGTGCGGCTGGTCGATGTGCCCCATCTCCTTCTGCCCGGCCTTGACGCGGATGGGGTAGACGTCGCTGGCCGACGTGCTCATCGTCAGCAGGATGCTGTGGATCGACTCGGTCTTGCCCTCGCGGTCCAGGTTGATCTGGCGCAGGACGCCGTCCATCTCGTCGTTCTGGAACAGCATGGCCGGCGAACGCGCCAGCGCGTCCTGGATGCCCTGCCCACTGGCAAACTTGTCGCCGAGGGCGTGGACGAGCCCGATCTCGAACAGGATCCGGGCGTTGACCTTGCGCGGGAAGTCCTTGCCCGTGCCGGAGCCGGCCAGGGCGAGGATCATGATGTTGGTGCGCAGGTCGTCGCCGTTGCACACCTTCCGCCCGGTCAGCAGCGACATCAGGGCCATCGCGCCGCAGAACGCCAGGCCACCGTTCGGGTACGGGGCCTTGGCCAGCGAGAAGTCCATGACCTGCGAGACGAAGCCGGGTACCTCGAAGAGGCGCTCGGGGATCGGACCCGGGTCGGCCATGTGCAACGCGGCGCCGCCCGTGTCGGTGGTGTCCGGCAGGCAGGCGTCCGCCTTCGCCACGATGGCTGAGGTGTCGACGTCGCTGTCGTCCGGCTCGTCACTGCCGTAGCCCTCCGCCCGTAGCGCGCGGGCGGCCTGCTCGAAGTCGCCGCCATGTTCCAGCAGCGCGTAAACGGCGAACGGTGAGTACGCCTGGTTGGGTTCGAACGGGGCGGCATTCGACGAGAAGACGTAGAACACGCCGTCCTTCAGCGTGGCCGACGTGCCCGTCTGCTTGCCCGGCCGGCGCCAGTACTCGTTCTCGCCGCCCTTGACGCACACCCAGCCGTGCTGTTGGAGCACGGCCCGCACGTCGCCACGGGCGTTGAAGTCGTCGCCAGGGCGAAGATCGCCGCCGCTTGGCGCACCGGCCGCCGGACCGCCCCCGGTCGCCCCAGGGGCCAACGTGTGGCCACGTGGGGCGGCCCGGGCCCTGCAGTCCGCCGCGGGGGGCACGTATTCGTTCAAGTCCCACGCACACCGGAGCAGGATGTCGCGCTCCTCGGCGGTCAGGACAGGCAACTTGCGGAAGTCGCCTTGGACGAGCGCGTAGCCCTCGGTTGGGTCGCACAGGAACAACCCGCCTTCACCCCGCGTCTCGATCAGCGTAATGATCACGGACCTCGAGCCGTCGTCGTCGGTGCGGACGAGGTACTCCTTGCCGTGGAGCACGACGACTTCCTTGCCCTTCTTGTTGAGCGTGATCTCCTCGTCCCGGACGGCGCGCTTGCGCTGGGCGAGCTTCAGGCTGCCGCAGACCTCCTCCTCTACGCGACAGGCCGTGTGCCATCCGTCGGACTGGCTCCCCTCGATGACGAGCTTCTCCAGCAGCCCCGGCGCAGCCGTCCGGACGCGCTTGCACCACGGGTCGAACAGCTCCCCCGCGAAGTCGAAGTCCGTCATCTCCAGGTTGCCGGAGACCTCGCCGCAGACCAGGCACACTCCGTCGTGGTCATTGGCGAACCATGCATCCACCTCGGCTGCGGTGGGCAGCCGCGTCTTGTACGGCTCCCACTTGCCTTTGATAGCCGGCCGCTTCTCGGCCCGATGAGCCGGCAGGACGCACAAGCCGGCGTCGAGATATGCACGGGCGGCCTGCTTCACGCGATGACCCCCGTCTCGATGTCCCAGGGCTCCCAGGTCTCGGCCATGGCGTCGATCACGGGCCGGGGTACGTCATGGACGTTGCGTTGGTCAGACAGGGCCGGCGTGATGTCCAGGTCTGTGACGCGCACGCGGTAGCCATGTCGGCGGGCCAGGTTCACCCAGTAGGCGACGTCCTCGCGGCGCGGCAGGACTTCGGCGATCGCCAGGTCGACGCTGGCCTCCATGGCCAGCAGAGCTACCTTCGTGGACCAGCCGATCGCCTCGACGTCCTGGCCCTCGCGGAACCGGTAGGCGCCACCGCGCGTGGCGTACATGTCCTGGGGCGAGATCACCAGGCAGCCGAGTCGGGCGGCGCGGGTGCTCTTGCCGGCCCCGGGCAGGCCGCGGATGATGTGGCAGATCGGTTGCTTGCCGCCCATGGCTTCTCCCTCAGAAGGGAATCTCGTCGTCATCGATCCAGTCGTGGGGATCGGCGCGAACAGGCGTTTCCCGCTCGTCGCTGCCGTCCAGCCGCGGAGGGACGGGCCCAAGTTGGTGCTTCACGATCCGGTCGTACTTCTCGCCTGCGACGGAGCGGACGGTGATGGCCAGCGTGGGTGCGAGGCCCCCGGCCTCTGCGATGTCCACGGCCTGCTCGATCATCTCGGGAACCGGCTCGTGGCTGCGGGCCTTCCACCACGCCTCGGCTTTCTGCCGAGCGTAGCCGTCGTGCTCGAAGCAGACCCACTCGCTGTGGTAGTCGTTGAGGCCGCAGCGGTAGTCGACCCGCAGACTGCGCGGGTGGTCCTCTGGGGCGTCCCGCTTGACGTGGACGCTGTAGTAGACCTCGCTGACCTCGTAGTCGGTCTCAGTGACCTCGCCGGAGAGGATGCCCGCCGTCTCGGCCTTGTCGCTGTGCTTCTGGCGCTCCGGCGGCGGGAACTCATACCCGCACTCGGGGCAGACAGCGTAGGCGGCATGGATCACCGCCTGGCACTCGGGGCACTCCTTGGCCGGCGCTTCGCCAGTGCCGCCAGCACGGTCCTTGATCTGCAGCGCATCGACCGGCCCGTGGCGCAGGATGTTGCCGCCGAAGTCCAAGACGAGGCAGTCGTCCTTCGACGGGTGGAGACGGAAGCCGCGACCGACCATCTGGTAGTAGAGGCCCGGGGAGTTCGTGGGCCGCAGCAGCGCCACGCAGTCGATGTTGGGCGCGTCGAAGCCCGTGGTCAGGACGTTGACGTTCACCAAGTACTTCAGCTCGCCGTCCTTGAACTGTTTCAGCGTCTCTGCACGCTCAAAGGGCAGCGTCTCGCCACAGACGAACCCGCACTCGTGGCCCGACTCGCTCAGGACGCGTTGGACATGCTGGGCATGCTGCACGCCGGCGGCGAAGATCAGAACCGAGTGGCGATCCCGCGTGTGGTCCACGATCTCTCGGCAGGCGGAACGCACCAGCGAGTCGTCGTCCATCAGTGCCTCGACCTCGCCAGCGATGAACTCTCCGCCCCGGATGTGCAGATTCGACGTGTCGGCCTTCCGCCGGCCCGCCTTGGACTTCAGGGGGCACAGGAAGCCCTGGACGATCAGCTCGCGGACGCCCACCTCGTAGCAGACGTGGTTCAGCAGGTTGTCGGGCCCGCAGATCATGCCCGTGGTCATGCGATACGGCGTGGCCGTCAGCCCGATCAGGCGCAGGTTCGGATTGACCACCTGCGCTTCGGCCAGGAACGTGCGGTACATGCCCTCGCCGTCCGGCGGGAGCATGTGCGATTCGTCCAGAAGGATCAGATCGAAGGCATCGAGCTCCGCCGCCCTCTTGTAGACGCTCTGGATGCCGGCGACGATGATCGGGTGGTCGGTGTCGCGGCTCTTGAGCCCGGCCGAGTAGACGCCGATCCGGTTCCACAGGTCCGGCGCCATCGCGTGGAGCTTCTCGACGGCCTGTTCGAGCAGCTCCTTCACGTGCGCCAGGATCAGCACGCGCCCGTTCCACTTCTGTACGGCGTCGCGGCAGATGGCGGCCATGACGGGCGTCTTGCCCCCGGCCGTGGGGATCACCACGCATGGGTTGTCATCCCGGCGGCGCAGGTGGTCGTAGACGGCGTCGACCGCCTCGGTCTGGTACGGCCGCAGCACGATTGGCGGCGTCTTCGGCGGTGCGAACAGCCCTCCCGTCATGCCGCGACCTCCGCACCGTCGGGCAGGATGCACCGCCCCCCGAGGATGGGGATCGTGTAGAGCGTGTCGCTGCGCCGGCCAAGGTAGCCGAGGATGAAGGCGTTGACCCACTCGACGGGCCGGCCCGTGCCATACAGCGGGATCGGCTTGCATAGACAGCCGGAGCTGCGGGCCTGGATGACCTTCCCCGGTGACCAGATGTTCTGCATGATGCTGGCGTCGGCGCGGTGTGTGTGCCCGTGGATGACGCTCTTGCCCTGACTGATCTGGAGGTGGTTCTTCGTCGCGTGCTTGGCGTAGGACCAGCCGTGCACGGCGATCACGCGGCCGTTGAGCTGGTAGTGCGGGTACCGCCCCGCGACCGAGCCGTAGGGCACGTACGTGCACTTCGACCGGCCCTTGGTCAGCCGGATGCGCGGCGCAAGCATCGAGTACGCCCCGCGCCCCTCGGCTGTCGCGGCCGCCCAGCGGTCGAGGCGATACTCGTGATTGCCCTCGACCATCACCAGCCGGTCGCACGTCGCCTGGAGGCGGTCGAGCAACTCGTTGGCCAGGCGGAGATCTTCCACGTAGTCGGTGTCCGGCATGCCGTAGGTCGGCGGATGCGTCGAGAATTGCCCGCAGTCGAGCAGGTCGCCCAGGCACACGATCACGTCGGGCCGAATGCACTCGGGCGCCTGACAGAAGACCTCCAGGGCCGGGCCGTTCTGATGGGGCACGTGCACGTCGCCGAAGGCCAGGAATGTCTTGCTGTGCGCCTTCGCCATCACTCGTCCCCGACAACCATAGCGGCCGTGCGGGCGTACCCGGCGATGTCCACTAGGTTGTCGCGCTTGTGCCGGTGGGCCTGGCGGGCGAGCTTGACGGCGATCATGCACAGCGGGATGTCCATGGGCGTGACGTGCTGGCCGTCGCGCAGTCGCCCGGCGAGGATGCCCGTCCAGAGCATCGCCGTGCGTGTGAAGTCCGCCAGCGGATGCCCGTAGTCCTGCTGCCGGTCGGCGGTGGTGATACGCTTCGCCTCGTCGAGCAGGGATTCGGACGCCTCCGCCGGTGCCTCGCGCACGACGGCGAGTCGGTGAAGGTTGACGCCGGGGGTGGGCGGGCGCTCCAGCGAGTCCAGCGTCTGCGTGTCGAGGACGGGCATGCCCAACTCCCAGGCGATCAGGTACTCGAGCTTCGCGCCGCGTGAGTCCTCCCAGCCAGGCAGCATGGCGACAGCGTCGCACGTGGCGAGCAGCTCGATGTCGGCGCGGAGGTACGTCTCGCGAGGCAGGTCCGTGCGCCCGTCGAAGTTCTCGGCCGGGTTGACCGTCTCCCACCCGGCCTCCTGGAGCCGCTTGGCGGCCGCGTGGAAGGCCGGGAAGTTGTGCTCGGGCAGGCCGGTCATCGGCCCGGCGATGTAGATGCGCTTGGGTTGGTCCATCGTCAGTTGGCCTCCGCAGGGATAGTGCCGCCACAGAGCGGACAGCGGCGCAGTGGCATGTCATCGAGCCGGACTTCCAGCCTGCCGCCCTTGACGGGCTCTCGCCGGCGCGTGACCAGCAGGTCCACCTGACTGTCATCCTCGTAGATGCCTGCGTGCTCGAACACGTCGAGGACGGGCTTGGCGATGTTGTCGAGGTCGCGCCGGCGCCGGTCGGGCGGGAAGGCGTCCATCGCCAGTGCGACCCGCCCGCCGGCCGGGGGCTTCCGAGGCCCGCCGCCGCCAAGGAGGGCACAGACGTTCCTGCGGAATGTCCGGCCCTCCCGGCTGATCAGCGTGCGGGGGCCGACCCGGCGCCAGTAGTGGTTGATGCTCGGTGGCCAGGGCAGCGTGAAGATCATGCCGCCTCTCGTTCGAAGGGGATCTCGGCACCGACGTCGCCGGCCTCCTGCTCGCGGCGCCACCCCAGGAACTTCTCGAGTTCGCATGTCGCTTCCACGCGGCTGGCGAACTCCTTCCGGCAACTGGCGTCCTTGGTCCAGATCAGCCCGTCGAACGGCTCAATGCTCATCCAGAGGCCGAATTCGGGATCGTGGATGCAGTAGAAAGTGCGGGTGACGACGTCGTCGCATGCTTCGGTGAATTTCACGACTCGTTCGTTGGAGTTTGTCTCCTTGGTCTTCATGGTCGCGAGCCTCCTATCGCTTCCAGGGCGGGGTGCTGTTCGTGGCGGGCGCCTGCTGCGGCTGGCCGGCGGCGGAGGCCTTCGACTCGTAGCCCTTGATCTCGTTGGTCAACTCGCCGGTGTCCTGGCGCTTCTTGAGCTTCACGACGATGACCAGCGGGATGTTGTGCAGCTCGACGCTGTCTTTCGGCTGCATCACCCCGATGGCCCGGCAGATGGCCGACAGCTCGCCGCGGGCGATCTTGACCGCCGTGGCATTGGGGTTGTTGAGGTTCAGACGGGCCCAGAGCACGCGGTTCTTGCAGTCGCCCTCGACGATCGTGAAGGTGAACTGGAGATAGCTGCCGCTGCCGCTCTTGGTCGGCTTCATCTCCGACTCGGTGATCGCCGCGAGGTACTTGCCCGCCGGGATCGGGTCGAAGCTCGTGGTGGGCTCGACTTCGTTCGCATTGAATCCGTTCAGGTTTGCCATGGGGTCAGTTCTCCTTGCTGTCGGGGTTGGTCCCGGGGTTCGGGGCGCCGATCAGGGCCTGCATCAGGTCGGCCCATGCCAGGGGCAGCTCGGCCGGCAGGTCGAAGCGGTTCTTCGCCACGCAGGCCGGACTGCCAACGCACCGCAGAATGCGCTCGCCGCCGTCGGTGCCCAGCCCGGCGGCGGTGGTCCGCTTGCGGTTGAAGCCGGCCTCCTCGGTCGTGGTGATGATCTTGCGGGTCGCGAACAGCACGGCGTCGACCCACTCGGTGATCAGGGCCGTCGCGTGCTTGTGAAGGCGGGGCGAGTAGCGGTCGTAGGCCGAGTGCTCGGGGTCCTCGAACTTCTCGACCTTGGCGTGTGCCAGCAGGATCACGCACATGCCCCGCTGGGTCCGGAGGGCGTTGAGGTCGTTGAGGATCGACCGCCAGGGCGTCAGGGCGTGGGTGTAGCCCTTGGCGTAGCCGCCGTCGACCTTCTCGATGCTGGTTACCCCGTACTGCTCGCACAGGGAATCCCAGATCAGGCGTTCGAGCCAGTCGACCGAGTCGAGAACGACGGTCTCGAAGTCATGGGGCTCCTGGAGCAGGGCCTGAATCGCCCCCTGGACGTCAGCCAGCGTGCGGGCCAGCGGGAAGGAGTGGCAGTCGATCTGGTCCAGGCCATCCTCGGTTGGGATGAAGACGGGCCTGGGCGCCTGGGCCGCCGTGGTGGATTTGCCGATGCCCTCGGTTCCGTAGATCAGCAGTCTCGGTGGTGAGTGGCGTCGGCCGCTGTGGACTTGCTTCATCAAGCTCATGGGCAGTTCCTCTTGCTCGTGGGTCTCGTGTTCTGTCACACCATGGCTGGCCAGCCACTGGCAGGTGCGGGAGTCGAACCCGCGTTCCGAGGCCCTTCCTGCGAAGAGCCCCGGCAGCCCGGCCCTGCCGGATGTGCCCCGGGCGGGGGCCGGAATCGAACCGGCTGACAGGCCGCAGCCAACAACCAGTCCCGCCCGGGGCGATTGGGACGCTATGCCGCGTCCAGCATGCGAATCTCCTCGTAGCCCGTGGGCCAGCGGTCCAACTCGCCGCAGCGGACGAGCCGCCGGATCGCGGCCTCGTTCTCCTGGCGGGCGATGGCGAGGGTGTTCTCGGTGACGCGCCAGACGCCGCAGCGGAAGGGCTCGGCCTTCTCGACGGCGATGAGATGCACGGGGACGTGCTCGTCGACGGCCTCAGCGAACACCGACTGATAGAAGGCGACCTGGTTGTGATAGCGGCGCCGCCGGGCGTCGGCCTCGAACCAAGTCAGGTCCGCAGTGGTCTTCAGGTCGACGATGCCCCGGAAGGGATGGACCCAGTCGATGCGAATCTGGCACGGCGTGCCGCAGTACCGTGCCCGGACAACGCCTTCGGATCGGCCGTACAGGAGCAGCTCGACGACCTCATCGTTCATGGCCACACCGCCGGCCATCTGCTCGATGAGCTCGACTTGGTCCTCCGACAAGACCGGCTTGCCCTGAGCGGCCGCCCACTCGGCGAACGCCTTCGTGTTGGCCCCGAAGGGCCGGCCCGTCCGGGGGTTGATGGGGCCGCCGAGGGTAAACTGGCTCTCGTAGGCTTCCCGCCCCTCCAGGATGCGGCAATGCGCGCCGCGGCCGACGAGCAGCGCCGGCGTCTCAACGTCCTTGATCAGGCCCAGCCACTTCTTGTGGTACAGCCACGGGCAGGCCATGAAGTCCAGCAGCTGGTGGCTGCTGAGGTACTCGCCGGCGAGGGCGTGGTACTCCTCGGCCGGCTCGGCTTCGAGGACACTCAGGTCGATGTGGAGGGCGTCGTCCATGGTTCGCATCGCTCCTTTCCGGCACCCTCTACATCTGCACCTGAGCCGATTCTGTCGCGCTGTTCCCTGGGATTCGCAGGCCTGCGGCGGCCAGGTACGGGCGGATCTCGGCGATATTGCGGTAGATGGACCCGCGACAGACGCCCAGTTTTTCAGCCACCTCGGGGGGGGCAAACACCATAAGCAAGCGACACACCCGACGCAGCCGCTTGGGCATTCCGGCCAGCGCCGCCTCCAGGTCCAGCCGGAGCTCGCGCTGGGCCTGCTCGTCCAGCTCGCCGGCGCGCGTCTCGTTCACGACGGGCTGGAAGCCCAAGGCGACGTCGTCCAAGCCGAGGGGGCTGTCGCACGGACGGCGCTGTTGCGTGCACCGGATGCGCGTGGCGTACTTGACGAACTTGTCCAGCACGCGGTTGACGAAGGTCTCGCGTTTCGCCTTGGCGGGATCGAACCGCTGGAAGGCCGTAAGCAGCTCGACCACCATGTCATGACGGCAGTCTTCCTGCTCGGCCTCCGACAGGTCGAACTGGCTGGTCAGCACGCGGATGCGGAAACTGATCCGCTCCAGAGCGTACTCGTCGATCAACTGCTCCGCCGTGAGCTGGCTGACCTGCTGCTGGGAGTGGGAGGGGGAGGTTTCGCGGTCCGGGGAGACCGCCCGCCGGTCGAAGGACGTGCTCTTCACGGGTCACGCCTTTCTCGCGCCCGAGGGCGCGAAAAAGGCCCGCTGAAGAACACCGGCGGGAGCGCTTCAGCGGGCCTCGGTCTGTGACGTTGCCTCGCCGGCTTTCGCTCTTCGCCGGCGGGGCGTCACATTTGGCGTGACCAAGTCACGTTTGGCGTGACTTCAGGTTTTTCTTCTCACTCCAGCGCCCAGTCGATGGGGCGGTCGGGCGCGTAAGACATGTTGATATGTGTCCTTATCGAGTTCCGAAGGTGAGTTGCGAGATCGGGATCGTTCTCCTCGATCTTGTCGATAGCTATGTTGATGACGCGGGCTATCCGCCGTCGCACCTTCGAGACGTCGTCGAGGGCCTTCCGCGACTTACCGCCCAAACCCAACGACGCCGACAGGTACGCAGCGATCTTCCCTATCTCCCCTTGGATGTCTGCGAGTCGTGCCTTGTCCCCCGTTCGACGGGCCTCCTCCCGCTCGACCTCAAGCTCCTCATACCTCTCCCGACATTCGCGGATCGTCGTCTCGTCCGCGAGGTCGCCGCCATCGCTCGCAGCAAGCTCCAGCCCCTCCGCCTCGGGAGTGACCCGGGCGCGCTCTGCGCCGGCAACATCGGCCATCACGCGGATGACGTGGGTTTCCTGCCCTTGGTGCCGGATCAGGTAGTGCATGAACGCGGCGCCCTTCAGGTCCCCGTCCAGGTAGGTGTCCTTACCAGCGAACCGCAGTACCCACATCCCTCGCCTGGCAAACTGATACTCCGGCTGCGCCGGGGCCATCCGGTCGGCCATGTGCCGTTGGCAGTAGGCATTCCGGTAGGTCTCCCAGGTGGGCAAGGCCGAGAACCGCCCCGCGGAGTCGCATGCGATGGTCTCTGCCAGCGGAACGATCGCTGCCTCCCGACGCTGGAGCTGAACCTGGAGCGAGTTCGGCAGCCTGGGGTGTCTGGGAACAAAGAGGAGGAACCCCTGGTCGAGCTCGGACAGAAGCCTGGCGACCTCCGACGTCAGCAGCCGTGTGGTTGGCGGCAACATCATGAACGCAGGAACGCCGGCGCCCGGGATGGGGGCCCATGTCCCAACCGCAAACGCCCGAGGCACCCCCCGTACTGGCTGCGGATCTGGTGTGATGCCCAAAGCCTCGGCAACCACGGAGCGGAATGCCGTGACGTTCAGCCGATAGACTTTGACATCCGTTTCGGCAAGGCCTACCTGCTCGAGGTTGCCGGTCGCGGGGCAGACGAGTCCGTAAGTGCCCCTCGACATGGGCACGACGTGAAGTGCTCGCCCGTCGGCACCAGCGTATGTGCTGGCGATCCCATCGCCGACAAACAGCCGGTTACGGAGATCTCTCCAGGCACGGTCGCCGAGGGCCCGCCGCCATTCACCTGCACCGGCCGTCAGGCCGGGCCGGAAAGAGATCAAGTCCCAGAGCCCGTCCAGGCAGCTCACGGTTGCCCAGCCCCGTTGCGCGGGAGGATGAACCCCTGGCTGACCAGAAACTGGTGGGCGAACTCCGCATCGGATTCATGGTCGTAAACCGAGACGTTCGGGGCGTAGAGCCTGACGGTTCTTTCGCCGCCCAGCCCGCCCTTCGGCGTCAGCTTCACGCCCATGCACACCAGCTCGGCCTCCTCGGGAATCTGATCGCCCAGATCCTCCAGCCCGGCGAAGACATCCTCGGCTCTGTGCGTCACGCAGTGTCTGTTGTGCCCGTTGAACTGGTACCGCAGATGGGTCAGCCGGGCCGCATCGAGTTCGGGGACATTGGTACAGTCCATGGCGGCCCGGCCCTTGGTGCGCAGCGGCTCCAGCGTGTATTTCCTGGCGTCAGCCCGCTCGAAGAACTCCGGGTCGCCGAACAGGTTCCTGCCGAGATAGGTGCAGTAAGCCCGACGCTCCTTTATGCCCCTGCTGTCGTTGTAGATGGCCAACTCGCCCTGCTGATGGTAGTAGATGAGCAGGTCGTAGGCCTCCGGGCGGTAGAAGACGACGTGCGGCTCGCCGTTCTCGAGGGCGTTCTCCCGCTTGAACGTGCCGCCGTGGCGAACGATGAGCCACGCGGCACCCGTCTTCTCGATGATCGAGACGCGCGTGCCCCGCCCCTTCTTCTGGCCGTCGTACCACATGTCCATGTCCTGTGCGAACGAGTCCAGGACGCCCTGGGCGGGCTTGCGCCACGGGGGCAGCCGTTTGACGGTGGCGAAGTAGGACAGGAAACGCTTCTTTTTCCGAAGCAGACCATGGGCGTGATAGACGGCATGGAGGTCTTCGAGCGCCTCGGGCGCACCGAGTCGCACGAGCAGCGCCGCGTCCTCGATGGTGACCTTGTCCCCGTAGCTGATCCCATGGCGGGCCGCGATGTCGTTGAGGTCCTCGATGTGACCCATCTCCGCGACCTCGTCCCAGTAGAACAGGTCCGCCATGAGGTGGGCGGGCATCTGCTCGTCGGGTACGGCGAGGACCAGCGCCAGCCTGTCGCAGTCGATCTTGTCCGGCGATGGCGGAAGGACGCCCTCGGCCGCGAAGAACGTCCTGTACTTACTGAGCAGCCGGTAGAGAGCCTTCGGATTGACGCGTTGGAGGATGTGCGGCGAGGAGATACGGTGCGGAGTGAACGTGCTGGCCATGGGGGCCTCCATGCACTAGCCGGGAGCGCCGGCAACCGAGATTCGCCTGATCGACAGGCCCCGTCCGTGGTCCTGTCCCGAGACTAATTGCAAATAGCATGCCATCGACATTCTGTCGCGGATAACGAACGCATGAACAAGGGTTTGTGCCATGTCCGCCGCCGCCCAGCCACCTGCCACGAACAGCTCCCAAGGGACGTTCGCCTGCCTCGATGGCCGGCTCTGCCGCCTTCTCAGCCATCTCGCTCAGTCGCAGGGCACGTCCACCTGGCGCAACGGCTCCGTCGCGCCTCCAGTCGACGCCATCGGCGGGAGCCAGCCTGTCCCTACGACAACGACGTTCTTTTCGTGGGCGGGCTTCTTACCCTATGGGCGGGAAGGGGTCGTTCCCGTGGCTGTCGCGGGCCTGAATCTGGCCATTCTGACCGTGGATGAACAGCTCGGTCCCTTGGTTCCGGCTGATCTCCCTGGCCGCGTCCACGGCATCGGCCTTGGTCCGGGAGTGCCCGCTGATGCGATCAGCGCCGCCTCGGCGAACATTCCATCCGCCATCCGGGCCTGGAACAACATGATGCGATTTTGCTGCCATGATTTCGCTCCTCAAGCATCTGGCTTACCTGTGTACCGGCTCATTGGCCGGCCTCGATCGGTCCGTCTTGTCGTCGGTCGAGTTGGCCACCCCTTGCGGGCAAGCCATCTCTCGGTAAGATCGATGGGGCGAAACCGTCTCGCCACACCGTCTCCTTACTGACAAATACGACCGGCCGTTACAGCTCTTGGCGGTCTGCCGCCCGAACCGGGGCGACCCGTCTGTAACGCCTAGTCGTATGTGCTTACGGCCCGAGGCGGACGCAAGGGTAAGCCAGGATGGACGACGCGACAGCAAGAAGTACGGATACGGATCTGCACGAAGACATCGCAGTCAAGCTCGTGTGCGGGGATGAGTCCGTCTACGAGGAGATCGTGCGGAACTACGCTCCCACGATCCAGGCTTGGCTTCTCGCGCTTCCCTTCGGCCTCACCCGAGACGACGCGGAGGACATCGTCTGCGAGGCCATCATGCGGCTCTGGGAGAAACGCGAGCAGTTCGATGACTCTCAAGGCAGCAACGTGAGGAACTACCTCTACAAGATCGCGAAGAACCTGTTGCTCGACCGCCCGAAGACCCGTCGCTTCAAGACAATGTGCCGGGAGCGTCAGGTCAGCGACGAGTACCTCAAGAACCTTGCCGCCCCAAAGAAGAAGTCCGAGACCCGATCTCCCGAGAATCCCGAAACGCCGATCCTGACCGCTGTGCGAGAAGCCCTTCGGGAGTTGCCGGAGGCATACCGGACGGTTCTGCTCGAGGATGCGGGAGCGACCGTGGAGATGCCTGCCGCGGAGCTGGGCAGGATCCTCGGCGGCATACCAGCGGGAACGATCCGGCAGCACCGGAAGCGTGGCAGGGATGCACTTCGGCGGAAACTCGCGGAACGTGGTTTCAGCGGCACAGAACGCTAGGTGCAACCATGGCTGAATATACGGACAGAGAAGTCAACGAACTCCTCTTCAGGGCCATCGTACCCAGGGGGCTCAGGCCTGAGACGCCAGAGGAGATCGACGCCATGCTGGACGCCATCGGGGGCGAAGCACTGCCTGAGGCCACGGTTCAGCGCATGTTGCGCAAGATCCGCGGCGAAGAACCATTGGCCGATCCCCAGGCCGGGCACGACGTGAGGAGGATGGACGATACGGCGGCGGGCCTCCCTGCTGCGGAACTCGCCCTTTATCGCAACCGAAACGAAGAAATGCCTCCGGAGATCGAGAAGCTGTTGGAGGAGATGGAAGAGGAAGCGCTTGAGGACGGGGAAGAAGACGGCGTGGACGACGAAGATGCGTAAGCCCACCTGGAAGGAGCTGCAGGGCCACCGCGACTGGGCAAACGACCAGGGCGAGGGAATCGCTGCGGTCCTCGGTTGCTCGAACCACCCCATTGATCCCTTCGCCATCGCGGCGGCGGAACCTGTCATCTTCCTGAAGGGCGCCGATCTCGGTGATGAGTTCGATGGCAGGCTGAGTTACTGCCCGCGCCGGAAGGCGACTCAGCGGGACCGCTTCCTCCTGGCCTACAACACGCGGTATGACCACATCTGCCAGTACGACGGCGAACACTGCCCCAAGGTGCGGTTCACGATCGCGCATGAGCTCGGGCATTACTTCATGGATCGCCATCGTCATCACCTGCAGGAAGGCGGCCAAGCGTATACATGCTACACCGAGTCCTACTGCGAGATGGTGATGGAGCTTGAGGCGGATTCATTTGCTGCCGGCCTTCTCATGCCGTCGTCTCTGCTGGCGCCGGTCATCAATCGCCAGGTCGCGGAGGAACCCAGCCTCGATGACATTCGCTACGTGGCACGCGACTTCCAGATCTCGCTCACGAGCATGATGGTCAGGTGGACGAAGCTCTCTGATTTTCCCTGCGCAGTCTTCTCCGTTGCTGAGAACGAGGGGAAGCTCGGGATCCGTTGGGGGTGGGTATCGGAAGCGTTCGCGAACGTCGGGGCGTACTGGCGGCTGTACGGGCAATTCCGATCGCGGGATGCCCGTGGCTTCCTCGGCCAGGCCCCCGACTTCTCTCAGTGGCAGTGCGGCTCCGGTCTCGGCACGATGGCCGACTGGGTCGAAACCGACCATCGGATCAGCGTCAAGGAGCACTACGCTGTCATCCCGTACGCCCGGCATCTGCTTGTGTTCCTCACCGCCGCCGAAGATGAACTGAGCGACTGCCGCCCACTACGTCAGTACTGACGCCAACAGCCATGGGGGGATCGAGGGCACGTCAGCAGGCTACCACGTCGATCTCCCCAGCGCGCTGCGCCTGCGATCCGCACGTTTGGCGCGACAGAATCGGGACAGCTGCAGATGTAGAGGGTGCCGGAAGACGGCGGTTGTCAGCCGTTGACAGACGCTCTCGTTGTTAAGCAAGGACTGTCCCGATGCCGAGTCAAGAGACGTGCCCGCTGCCTCTCGCCCCGTCGGCCGCTGCCATCATGCTCACCATCGATGGCGTGGCCGCCATGCTGGCCTGCTCCCCGAGGACGGTCCATCGCCTCGTGGATACCGGGCGTATCCCCCGCCCAGTCCGTCTCGGCGGCATGATCCGCTGGCCCCGAGAGCCGTTCGAGCGGTGGGTCGCCCAGGGATGCCCAAAGCCTTCCAAGAACATCGCTTAGCGATGGAGTTCTTTCTGCGGAATCCCCATAAACTCGCTTGAGCTGTTCGCGACCCCGCCGCTCAGTGTGAGGGCGGGCGAGGCGATGCCCGCGGAAGGGAGCGAAGATGGCCACCATCTACAAGAAGAAGTACCCGATGGCCATGCCCGACGGCGCGGAGGTCGTCGAGCGGCAGGGCAGGAAGATCGCCCGGTGGGCGACCAGCCGGGGCCAAGTCCGCACGGCCGAGGTCCTCGACGATGGGCGCGTGCAGTTCGTCTCGGACTGCTGGTACATCCGGTATCGCGACGCCGAGGGCAAGATGCAGCGGCGGTCCACCGGCTGCCGGGGGAAGCAGGCCGCTCAGCAGGTCCTGGCCGACGCCGTGGCGGAGGTCGAGAAGGTCAAGTCGGGCATCATCACCGCCAAGGAGAAGATGGTTGCCGACCAGGCCGGCCGGCCGCTGGCTGAGCACATGGCGGCCTACCTCGAGCACCTTGGCCGCAAGCGCATACGGGGCCGCAAGGTCACGCCAGCCTACTGCCGGAACGTCAAGGGGCGCCTGAAGCGGGTGTTTGACGAGGCATCCATGCGGTATCTGCCCGACATCACGCGCGAGGACACGGAGAAGTGGCTGGAGAAGGCGGAAGGGGCGGACCTCGGGCCCGCCACGCGGAATGAGTACCTCACGTCGGTAAAAGCGTTCTGCAACTGGGCGGTCCGGACCGGCCGGCTGGCCGCGAGCCCCGTCGCCGGCATCGGCAAGGCCGACCGCGAGAGCGACCGGCGGCGCGTTCGCCGAGCCTTGACGGCCGAGGAAGTCGCCCGTCTCCTCGACGCTGCCCGCCGCCGGCCCATCGCCATGCTTGCCCGCAAGACCGTATCCCTGCCCGAAGAGGACAAGGTCGGCCGCAGCTCCTGGACATACGAGGCCGTCACTAGCGAGAACCTCGACCGCTGCTACCGTGACGGACTCAAGCGGCTCGAAGCCGACCCCGAACGCCGGGCCCGCCTCGAACGCCTCGGCCGCGAACGAGCCCTGTTCTACCTGCTCGCCGTCTCGACCGGCCTGCGCCGCAAGGAACTCGCCAGCCTCACAGTCGGCCGCCTGCACCTCGACGCGGCACCGACGCCCTTCCTCGAACTCCAGGCCGCCGACGCCAAGAACGCCAAGGCCGCCAACCTGCCCCTGCGGGCCGATGTGGTCGCCGAGGTGAAACGCCACCTGGCCCTTCGACAGGGCTCAGGGCAAGCCGACCAAGAGGCCCTGTCCCTGGGCGCGAAGCTCTTCACCCGCGCGCCCGCCATCCGCGTCTTCGACGCCGACATCCGGGCGGCCGGAATCCCGAAGACCGACCACCGCGGCCGCGTCGTCGACCTCCACGCCCTCCGCCACACGTTCGGCACCCACCTCTCTGCTGCCGGCGTTCATCCCCGTACGGCCATGGCCGCCATGCGCCACAGCCGGATCGAGCTGACAATGAACCTCTATACCGACCCGGTTCTGCTCGACGTGGCTGGGGCAGTAGAAGCACTCCCCAACTTTGCCGCGGCGCATAAAACCACCACACCCTCCGCCGCCGCCGGAGCGTAAGGCTGCCAGCAGAGATTGGCTACGGCAAAGCCCGGCTGACGTCTGTCGGCCCCTTCCTTGGGAGCCTATCGCCGCCTCCGACGGCGCAAGGCGGCAATCCCGCCCACTGCCATGAGAGCCAACGAGGTCGGTTCGGGGACGATGATTGTGGCAGAAGCCCCCGTGTAATCGCCACCGAGGTCGCCCCCCCAAGTCTGAAAATCGGGATCGGCGAAGTCAGACGAATCCGGGCGGACAAAGACATCGGTCTCGCCATTGGCTAATCCGGTCACGTCCAGACTGAAGATGCGGACCTTGCTACCGATGCCTAGTTCCGTGTCGTCATCCTCCGAATCGTAGACGCCCTGGAGGCCCCAAGCCTTCGGGCTGCCCGGACTGGACGACAGTGGGTCATTCCACCAACCGCTACGGTCCACGGAGGGCAAGTCAACAGAGACGATGTTGGGATCGTCGATGACGAAGTCCAAGGCCCACGAGAAGACGCCGTTGCCGGCGTTGGCATGGTTTCCCTTGAGCCGCGCGTAGAAGGTCAACGTCGCAGGTTCACCGATGTCGATCTTCCCGTCGCTCGGATCAACCGCAACCGTCACATCGATCACCGGCTGAGCCCAGGCCGGCAAGGCAAGGAATCCTAGCATGAGCAAGGCAAGCGATTTCACGGCATACTTACTGAGCATTGAATGTCTCCTCTCTTGTTTCTCCTGATGAGCATTGTCACTGAGCACTTTCTCCGGGCCCACGCGGCCCGGTTGACACATTCTGAGCTACTAGTCCTGCGCTCCGAAGTAAGCCGCAGGGCCGCACATCGTTCCTACACGGCGATCAGGTCAAGCAGATCAACGACGCCATCACCATTGCGGTCTTCCCGGAACTCCGAGATTCTCCCATCAAGCACGCGGAAACGGAACAGATAGTCTCCCGGCATGGGCAGGTCATTGGCCGTAACCTCGTCGGCGCTCAAAGTGCCTTGGCAGAAGCCGTCCTCGACGGCAACCATGGTCCAGGATGCTGTTCTCGTCACCGGCTCGTACCGGAACGCGGACACAGCCTCCGTCTGCTTAAGTCCGGTTTCGCGGGCAAGTTCCAGGGCACTTGCCCTCACCGACACGCTCTTTCTGAACGCGGCCCTAATAGTGACCCCAGTGGCGCCGGCTACGGGGAGGGCCTGCACTTCAACACGCTCGATGGTTGGGGCGGCATTCATGAGTAGTGCCGAGGAGGTCGGCGATCCAGACCCGTCAGCGGCGATTCCGGCCGGTGCCATCCCTGCCGGGGCGGCAAGGGGAGCCGGCATCGAGATCATGTTGATGCCTTGCCGGTAGTTCTGGCGTACGGCCAAGAGATCGATGGAGTTGATCACGCCGTCCGTGTTGAAGTCCGCGGCCGGATAGGCGGACGCAGGTCCTCGGTAGTTCTGACGCACCTTCAGCAAGTCCTGCGAATTCGTCACGCCGTCGCCGGTGGCGTCACCGGGCATGTTACCGAAGCAGAAGACGCCATCCTGATCCAGGCCAGTCGCGTCGCCGGCCTTGACGGTCACCTTGAGCCACTGCTTCTGGATGGCGTTGTCCGCCCAGATGAGCGTTACGCGGTCGCTGCCATCGTCGCCCTCACCAAGGCGGACATCAACCTCCACCGGGGCAGGGGCGGACGACCAATTCCCGGGATCGTCTGAGTTACCCACTTCGAAACCGAAGTAACTACCAATGGTCGCCAGGTTGAGGCCGCCGGGGTCGGACAGCCCGTCAATGTCCACCATGATTCCGTTGAGACCCTTGCTGTAGGCCGTGCAGTTCGCCACACCGCCTGTATTGCCGGGCGTGAGGGCGTGCTTGTCGTCGTCGATGGCATTGTCGTCCGCCGCGGATGCCCCGGGCGTGTTGCCATCCATCAAAGAATTGTTGTAGAAGACGTGACGCCCAACAATGTCCGCCTGGACATGGAGGACAGCGACCACAGGATCCGACCAACTGCCCTCATCATCCTCAACGCGGTACTGCAGCGTGTGCTGGCCAGGAGACGCCGGAGCCGTCAGCTGGTAAGCTCCCGGCATTGGGCTGGCCACCAAACTCCCATCAAGCAGTAACTGCCCGCCGACAATGCTCTGGCCGTTCTCATCATTGTCGTGGCCACCCAGCAGCAGCTCGATTGTGCTCCCGCCGGACACGGGAGATCCTGGAGTCCCCGAGATCTCTGCTGTCGGCAGAGCGTTGCTTACGATCAACTCTCGGACGGCTGGGGGGGCAGACGGTAGTCCCTCGTCATCCCATACGCGGAACGATATCTCGTGCGAGCCTACGGTCAAGGTGTTTGAGGACGTGGTCCAGTCCTCGGTAGTGCTTAAGACATCATCCAGATCCGAACGCCACTCCCACGCTGTTACCTGCCCGTCCTCATCCCTACTACCCCCATCAAACTGGATCACATCCACCGGGGGCTGGGCTGGATTCGGCGTGATGGCCTCGATCCAGGCCTCCGGGGGCAGCGGCCCGGCTAGCACGCGAGTCTCAATGTGAACCTGTGCTTCGACACCGATTCCATTCCTGGCAAGAAGGATGCACGTATTGACGCCAGCCGGCGTTCCTGTCGGCGGACTCCAGGTCAGTGTGCGTGTTGCCGGGTCGAAGGTCAACCCATCCGGGACTTCACCGGAGAGCACCAGCTCCGGGGTTGGGTCGCCCGAAACACTCACCACGTGTTTGACGCTGCTCCCGGCCTCTGCCTCCAAGACGATACAGCCGCCATAGGACTCATCGAACCGAGGCGCGTCACTGGTCGCCAGCTCGAAAAGCCCTTGCGACAGCCTGATCTGATAGAGCCTCGGATCCTCCTGGTAGGAGTCCATTGGCGAACCCGTCTTGTAGTTGAGCCTCACCTGATAGGTGGCCGGCCCGGTCCCCTCGGGCCAGAAGCAGTAGACATGACTGGTATCAACGGCCTCGCCAACTTGGGCATCCCAATACCATTGCTGAAGGCGTTGGAGTCCGATCTCCAGCCCAACGCCAATAACGCCGCCGAGCATGTTCGCCGCCAGCCCCTTCGTAGTTGTGCTGACGGCATGGCTGAACCAATCACTGTCTGTCAGCTTGTCTGCTGCAGCCTGTGCGGCTACGTCTACGGCTCCATCAATCACCGCCTTGACAGCCGCGCGCGTAGGCTCGTCCGTCTCCTGCCACTCCTGGAAGAAGCTCACTGACGAGACGATGAGGAACTCACCGGCGTAGCTCACGTCGACTTCGTCCGGATCCACGTGCCATATGTCACCAACTCCGGCGTTCTCGTTGATCTGATTGCACATCTCCGCATACGCGGCCTTGTAGGCTGATCGCAGTCCCTCCTTCGCCTCAGCGTCAACTACGCGCTCCCCGAGTAAGGCGGGCCACCATACCCTCATGAGCTCGCCATTCTTCCCGGGAGTCATCTCACTATATGCATTTTCTGTCAGATCGCGCCCACCCGTCACGTCACGAACGGTCAAATCGAAGCCGGGCTGTGATGACCCAGCCAGCGAGGGCCCATGTACCTCGATGAATAGAGGGCTGCCTTCATTGACGATCGGATCGTACTGGATGGTGTACAATGCCGGCGCTTGGGTGTCAGGCGGAAGATCCTGCTCTGGCAGGATCATCGCCGGATCGCCGCCAGCGTATCGGTACGTAAATGGCGCGGGACGAGTGAGCCCGCCGCCCGCGTTATGCAGAACAATGAAGTCGCTCACACCCACACCAGGGACAATCGACGGCGCCCGGAGATTGATTGAGCGAAACTCCCCGGCGGGAACGTTAGGCAGGGCAATTGATGCGACGCCGATCTCGTAGTTATCGGCCTCGGTCGGCCAGAGCATGGGGGTCAGAATATCATGCGCCGTGCTAGCAACAAAGCCGGTGACAGCAGCGCCAGCGACTGCTGCTCCATAGGCGAGCTGTCCGCCCACTGGCACCGCATTTACAATTGCGGTGGCAATCGCAGCGCCGGCAGCGCTAGTCGCAGCACTTGTGAACGCGCCAGACGCGATCGAGCATGTCGCATCCCACCAATCCCCGCCCTTCTGCACAGTAAATGATTCGACCTCCGTGACGTAGTTGCCATAGGCATCCTGGATTACGACGTCATATGGGTCGATCGTGAAATCCCGCGGCCCAAGCACTGTTAGGTACAGATCGGCTGGCTCAGTGGAATCGTTTTCCACTACAAGCGTTGTCTTTCCATTCAGCGTCATGCCCCAGTCGATATCATAAGGGCTGTCTTCGCTGAACGCCTTGAGAGTAGTCCGATTGTCAAAGAGACTTGCTGCGCCGGAAATAAGGTATGAGTGTACGTCGCTCTGCCCTTCGATACCGACGGAATTCTCACCAATGACCTGATAATGCAAGCGACTACCATCTGTGACCTCTGGCACGGGGATCGTGGCCCCAAAGGTCATCACTTCTGAGCTGAAGTCCAGGAGCATGGATGCCACGTCCCAGGGGCTGAAGGGCAGCCTAGCCATATCGACTTCAGTCGCGGGGAGGTCGTTGAGCCAGTAGCGCAGATGGACTGTGTCGTCATCCACGCCGCTGATGTCAAAGGCGGCAGTGCCTACTGGCAAGGTCTCCCCCGGTGCGACGATGTCGCTTGTCCCCGCCCAGCAGGTGAACGCCGGGCCGGTGGTTCTGTCGATGGTGACGTTCATAACGTCAGCATCACCAACGATCGCAGTGCCGGTGCCGACGTGGGGGGCTTCAGCGCGGATCTCGTCACCTGTTTCGAGGCCGGTTATGCGGGCTGAGGGAACGAGGCTGTCGAATATGTTCCATGCAGTCGTGCCTAGCTTAGTGTCATCCCTGTAGATGTCGACTCCCGCGAGTGGGAACGTTCCTGCTTCGGGAGTCGCAAAGACGAGCTTGGAGTGCAGATAGAGAGGTGTGAAGTTATTGTCGAATGGTCCATTCGGGCTGGCATTGCCAGCTTCGTCGACGGCGGTTACACACCACGTGTAGTCACGATCCCAGACAAACTCGACAGGGAGAAGGACTTCCGAGGCCCCGGAGACGTCGCTTTCCCAGAGAAGCTCCTCGCCGCCAAGAGCATTGTACCACCATACTCGTGGATGGTAGTAGTCAATACCTGACTCGTCCGTGACCTCACTCCATGCAAGAAGGGGATTCTGAGAGCCGGCATTGCCATGCGGCGTCAGTTCACCGGGCTTGGGCGGCGCTTCCGTATCGATGGTGAAGGTGATGCTCGACTCGAAGCCCGCCTGATGGTAGTCCGAGTCGTCTACTGCGCGGACACGCAGCGTGTAATCCCCGTCCTCAATGCCCGCCAGACCCCA
>Ga0114922_10000188_pt1 | contig 58597 bp, 53 predicted proteins | sample AartaG_FD_100975 | JGI IMG/M metagenome (GOLD analysis project Ga0114922, IMG submission 100975) | Deep subsurface microbial communities from Aarhus Bay to uncover new lineages of life (NeLLi) - Aarhus_00045 metaG | ecosystem: Environmental > Aquatic > Marine > Oceanic > Sediment | place...
AAAATATTGCAATATGCAATGTTTTTAGTTTTGCATCAGTATTCATCGCATTTTAAAGAATTATCATTTAATATGTTACTTTAAGTGCTTAACGAATATAATGTATGATTAATAATTAGTTAGTCTAATCTAAAATTTAAATATATAGTAAAATTATTATTTTTGTGACGCAAACTGTAACATAGTTAAGATATAATTTTATTATTAAAAATTATTAAAGTAAGGTAATATTATATGACTCTTTTTATACCAACAAAATTTGAAAAAATATTAAAACAAAATAACGTATACCATGCAGAAACACTTAGATTAATATCAAAATTTTCAGAATGGATTAAAGAAAATAAAGTTGAATTCTTTCCTGAATATACAGATCATGGGATTGAACATATTCAAAGTGTACTTAATACAGCTGAAAACATAACTAATGATAAAGCTTTTGATTTACTGAATTCAGAAGATATTTTTGTCTTAGTATCCTCTATATTATTACATGATTGTGCCATGCATATTGATAAATATGGATTATGGTCGCTACTAAAAAATGATAATTTTAATGGTGTTGTTTTAGGAAGTAGTAATACTAAAAAATGGATTGATAAATGGAAAGAATTTAACAAAAGTGTTAGTAAATTTGATGAAAATGATTGGCACAACTTTTTTGGAAAAGATGAAGTAATATCATTACCAAATATTGATGATGATAATTTAGGTGATAAACAAAAAATTATTATTGGTGATTTTATAAGACAACATCATGCAGATATAGCTCAGATAATTGCATCTTTCGGTATACCTATAAAAGATGGTCATTATAATATATTTAATAGTGAATATACAACACTTAATCAGCTTTCAGGTTTTATTGCAAGAAGTCATAATTACAACCTAAGAGATATGGTGGATGAACTTGGTGGAGAATATCAATCACGGAACTATTTAAATACTCATCCAGCATTTTTGATGGGATTATTAAGAATATCAGATTATTTACAATTCAAGCAAGATAGAACTCCTAAAATTCTTTTTAAAATTAGAGGTAAGGGTATGTGTAGTCCAATATCAATAAGAGAATGGAAAAAGCATTTATCAATTTTACATACAAATCAATATCATAGTGATAGTGAACTTTTATTTGTTGAAGCACATCCAAATGATGCACAAACCCTAGAAGATATACAAAAACTTTTTAAAGGATTTCAAAATGAGCTTGATTCATTTTGGGCAGTTAATGGTGAAATCTATAGCCGATATGGTGATTTATCTCTATTAGGTATAAATATAAGAAGAATAAAGTCAAATATAGATAATCCAAATGATTATATAAAACAAAATAATAAAGCTTTTTATCCTGAAATATTATCAATAAAATCTGATAACCAAAAGATTTTACCTTTATTAGTTGCTCCGCTATATGGAGATAATCCATCTATTGGATTAAGAGAGTTAGTACAAAATTCTATTGATGCTTGTAATGAAAAATATAGCACTGACATAGATAAGGAAGTAAATAGAGAAGATATACCTTATAAAATAGATATAATAATAAATTTAGATAATGAAACTGTTACTATAGAAGATGATGGTATAGGTATGGATATAAATACTGTAAAAAACTACTTTTTAAAAGTTGGTGCATCTTATCGATATTCTGAAGTATGGAAATCAATACATTCAAATGATGATGGTGTATATGTACCTAGAACTGGCAAGTTTGGAATAGGTATGTTAGCAGGATTCTTAATAGGTGATGAGATAAGTATTCTATCAAAAAAGAATAGCATACCAAGTAACGAAGCTATTTCATTTATATATAGTTTACATAAAAAAGATATTCAAGTTAATTTTACTGATAAAGTTGAAAGTGGTACAAAGATTACTATTAAATCTAATAAATCAAAATTAACAAAATTAGTTAATGGATTTAACTATGAAAAAAATCAATATAATAAACCTAGTGATATAGAATCATTTTGGTATTTTCTAGATACCCCAGTAATAAATATAAAAGTAATTAAAGATATAAAAGAAGATATAAAAATAAATCCTCTAACAATAAAAAAAGGCACTATATTCTCTAATTGGAATTCAGTTGAGAATACAGAACTTGAAGGATTTTATTGGAATTTATCTTTAGGATTTAGATATTATAGTGATAAATCAGTTTTTTGCAATGGTATTTTAATAAGGGGATTAAATCCCCCAACTATTCCAATTAATATAGGTATATCTTCAATAGATATTAAAATTGAGAATATTTGTATCTTTGATAATTATGGTAAATTTCCATTAAATCTTACAAGAGATAGTTTATTAATAGAAGATTTCTTTGAAATAAAAGAACTATCAAAAAGTGTCATCAAAGTTTTCTTTGAACATATATATTTAATGATAGATAAATTTTCATGGTCACAAGAAAATATTTTAGAAATAACTATGAACTATTTTAAAAAATTAAATTTTAATAGTCAATTACCCTTTATTTTATTTGAAAATAAAGTTTTGCCAATTGCAGACAATCAATTAAAAGATAAATATGTTTTAATTGATTTTATATTAGAAGGACAGAACCGAGGTATTATATACAATAAAGAGTCTTTTAATCTTTTAAAAAATATTGGTTATACTTGTATGGATGACTCAGTTAAAGAAGCACATACTACAAAAAATTCTATTGATAATTTTATATTAAATAATAAAAAGACCAGTAGATATTACAATGACTCAAAACCTGAAAATAGTAATTTAAAATTAGATGGATGGGTTTTCGTTAAGAAATTTGATTTTAAAAAATTATGGGAACCTGAAGTTAAAAACTTTAAAGAAAATAAAATAATTATTACTGATATTAATGATGACTGGATAGTAGTATCTAGTGCAGAAAATAGTAAAGTTATTCCAGAAATAGGTAAGAAAATAATTAATGTTAAAGGTTTAAAAGCATTTATTTTTGTTATTGTTAAATTTAATGAATGTGAACCAACAGAATTCTCAACTTTATGGAATGAACATATAAAGTAAGAGAAAGAAAATTAACATCTAGTATCTATTAAACTTAAAAGACTAACAAAACCTAGGAGAAGTAACAAGATTACAATGCGAAAATATCAAGCTTTTATTGCATCAAGCCAGATACTTTAAAGACTGAACATATCTTGCATAAATCCATCTTGTTCCTCACCTTAGCCGTTATACACAAGGAGAAATTTAAATGGCAGATGATTTTGAAAAATCTTTAGATAGAATACTAAACTTAGATTTAGTTGATTTCCAAAAAAAAGTTGATTCAGTGAAAGAACTTGATATTAAAAATATTCTTATGAAACTAGAAAACACAGGCAAAAAAGATAGTAAACTTTATAAAGATTTATTAGCAGTTAAAGATATTGACTTTGATCATTATCAAAAAGCTCTTGATTCTGTAAAAGAAATGGGAATTGGATTAACCGATAATACAAAAATAAATAACCAAATAAAAACAAATTCAAAAAAATCAATTTTTATTAGCTATTCGCATGAAGATTCAAAATATTTACATAGATTAAAAGTACATATAAAACCTCTTGAAAGACAAGGACTTGTTGAATTATGGGATGATACAAAAATAAAAGCAGGTGAGAAGTGGGAAGAATCAATATTCAATGCATTAAATCGTTCAGCTATTGCAATTCTAATTATTAGTGCAGATTTTCTTGCTTCAGATTTTATTATTGAAAATGAATTACCACCTCTACTAGAAAAAGCGAATTTAAATGGTACTCAAATCTTACCTATAATTTTAAAAAAATCAAGATTTGAAAGAGAAAAAAGCTTATCTAAATTTCAAGCATTAAATAGTCCAAATGCTCCTATTTTAAGTATGACAGAACATGAGCAAGAAGTATTATGGGATAGTCTTGCAGAAAGAATAGAAGAATTAGTGCTTAACTAAAATATATATAACAATTACCAGGAGAGGAACAAGCTAAAAGTGCGATTTTTCAAGTTTTTATTGTGTCAAGTTATACATTTTAAAGACTGAATAAATCTTGCATAATATCGCCTGTCCCTCAAGATTGCCGTTAGGTGACAGTAATAAGTTACAAAAATAGTAATAGTAAATTACCATTTAAATTAAACTTTAAATACAATAAAACACCTTATTGTCATTCTTTTAAAAGTAAATTTTAGAAATAAAAAATGGTACTTCTATTATAGAAGTACCATTAAATAACTAACAAATATAAATAAATTTATTTAGCTACTGGATAGTTAGATTTCGCCCAATTTTTAAAACCTTTTTTTAGGTATGTAACATTTTTAAAACCTAATTGTTTTAATCTACTTGCAGCAAAAATTGATCTAGGCTCTAATGCACAATATACAATAAAGTGGTCATCTTTTGAGTATTTTTTTAAGATAAGTTTTGGATATTTAACTTCTAAAAAACCTCTTGAAACTTTTACAAGTTTATCTGTTTTTATTACACCTTTTTCCCACTCATTTGGATCTCTTACATCTATAAAGATAGATGATTTATTTATCATTTGACTCGCTTGTAAAGGACTAATACCATCAACTTTTGTTTTTGCTTCACTTAATAACTGTTTAACCTCTGGTGTTAATACAGGTCCCGCATAAAGTAGTGAACCTACAATAGATAATAACAATACAACTTTTTTCATATAATACTCCTCGTATAAAATTTACTTGTGAAGTTTACATAAAAATTACAACTTATACATTGACCTAAATCAAAAATTTAATTTATATATTAATTATAATAATAAGTAATTATTAAGATAGTTATTTATTATATTCTTTTTTATTAATAATTAAAGAATTAAAAGTAAATTTTAGATATAATGCAAAAAAATATAATATAGGGACAAAATAATGATATATACAAAAGATGAATTTAAAGCAAAAGTGGCAGATATACAAGGTCAATCATGGTACAGAAATCCAATCGGTTTTGGTATTGCTAGAGTTGATAGAGGTCAGTTAAACGCTGATAAAATTTTACAAGCTACATACCCTGTTGTAAACTGGAATGAAAACTTTGGTTCAGCTGCAATTTTTATGGATGCTTTTAAAACTGCTGGTGTTGAGATAGATACTACTAAAACTGAATTAGTTTTAGATATTAGTGATGATTTTATGACTAACTGTATAGAAAGTTTTAGACCTTATATTCCTGAAGCTAAAGGTGAAGAGCATAAAAATGTTCAACTTATTTCTAGCCTTTCTACACTTCCAAGAGATTTAGGTCTTACTGCAAATGATTTTAAAGTTGTATTTATATTTGAAGATGCAAACCCTGCTTCTGTTGAAACTGCATACTTAAAACTTTATGCTTTATCAACTGGAAAAGCTGAGTTAAGAAAAATCAATTTAAATGGTGCATTTGGTTTATTACACAATGTTGCATGGGTAGGAAATACTCCTGTTGAACTTGATTGGTTAAGAGCAAATGAATTAACATTAAAATTAACTGGTAAATATCCTGTTATTGATATGGTAGATAAATTCCCTCGATTCCTATCTCACGTTATCCCTGCTGATAACACTAGAATCTTAGATACTTCAAAAGTTAGATTTGGTGCTCAATTAGCTGCAGGAACTACTGTAATGCCTGGTGCTTCTTACATCAACTTTAATGCTGGAACTCTAGGACCAGTTATGGTTGAAGGTAGAATATCTTCATCTGCTATTGTTGGAGCTGGTTCTGATGTTGGTGGTGGAGCTTCAATCCTTGGTGTTCTTTCTGGAACTGATGGTAACCCTATCTCTATAGGTGAAAACACACTTCTAGGTGCTAACTCGACTACAGGTATACCTTTAGGTGATGCTTGTATCGTTGATGGTGGAGTTGCTTTATTTGCTGGAACAAAAATCACTATTTCTGATGCTCAAATTACTAAAATAACTGAAGCTAATCCAGAAGCAAAACTATCTAACGTTATGAGAGCTGATGCTTTACAAGGGTTAAATGGTATTCACTTTAGACAAGACTCTCAAACAGGTACTTACATAGCTATGAGAAGTACAAGAGAAGTTACACTAAATTCAGAGTTACACTAAAACTTTGTCAATAAAGTTAAATAAAACTTTATATTTATATCAACCAATAAATGGGTATTGCTACAATAGCGATACCCATTTTTTATATAATTTTATTTGTAAAAACTTAGAACAATTTAAAAATATAAATGGTGAACTCTTAGATATAGGTTCAGGTAGTGGAATATTGGGTTTACTAGTTGCTAGAGATTTTGATAAACTAAATTTAAACCAAGTAGAGATACAAAAAGATTTTCAGTTTTTATCACAAAAAAATAGTGATGTAAATGGTATACAAAACAATATGTTTCAAGGTTCACTTTTAGATACTTCCTTTGATAAACAATTTGACTATATCATCTCAAATCCACCATTTTACAACTCTGATGTTATAAAAAGTGAAAATGAATCTTTAAAAATAGCTAGATACAACGATAATTTTCCACTTGATAAATTTATATCAAAAGCATCTAAACTTTTAACTCAAAAGGGTAAGTTTTTCTTTTGTTATGATGTAAAACAAATACATAATATAATTGTAGAGTTAAACAATGCAAAGTTAAATATAGAAGCTATACAGTTTTTACATCCTAAGCCATCAAAAGAGGCAAGTTTGGTTATGATTTATGCTAGAAAAAACTCTAAATCAAAACTAAAAGTTATAAACCCTATTCTAATGTTTGATGAAAATGGCAAGTTTACGCAAGAGGTAAATGATATTTATTTAAAGTGCTCAACACATAGTATAAAATGTGAAGTATAAATTTAAATAGAAATATCCTCCTATTTAACTTCATCAATTTTATTACTATTTTAAAAATAGCTTTGATGTTGATAATAAATTCAAAGATTGGAAAGATAGATGAAAATTTTCTTAATAAGTTTAATATTTACAATAAATCTAATCGCAAATAATCAATATGAAACATACATACCATCACTTACATATCATCAAATTTACTTAAGTCAAATAAGAAACCATAAAAGAGATAGAAAAGATAAGCTGGACTTTTTTATAAAACTTCCAACTGCATCGCATATAAATAGTATAGATAAAAATAATATGTATATAAAAATAGCTACAAAATTTGGTAAAATGTATTTTGATAAATCAGATTTAGATTTAGTAATAGCTATTTATAAAGAGATGAGACTATCAAATAAATTTTATCATGAGTATAAAACTCTTTTAAAAAGATTTAAACAAAATAAAATATGAGGAAATAAAAACAACTAATGAAAACAAACTCTAAAACAATAGCTATAAAACAACTTTTTGCTTTTATGATAGATATAACTATAGTTTCTTTTCCACTTATAGTTATGCCAAATATGACAGGTGCTTTTATATTTTGGTTTTTATGGATATTTTATATACCAATATCAGAATATTTTTATAGTCAAACTTTTGGTATGAGAGTGTTAGATACAAAGATATATTCCAATATAGATAAATCAAAACTAACATTTAAAACAGTACTACGAAGACACTTTTCAAGAATTGGTATAGTTTGGGGTGTAGTTGGATGGATATTGTTGTTTTTAGGGAAACAATTTTCAAATGATTATCTAATAGTTTATAAAGATTTTAAATCACTAGATGATAGTATTGATTATACTTATTTAGAAGAACAAGAAGATAGAGAAACTTTTACTGATAAACTAAAAAGTTTGTTTTATACTTTTGTAATTTTTTTAGTTATTGTATTTGTAATTTTTCCTATAGTACATAAAATAGAAAAAGTATTTTTGAATTATGGAGAAGATAAAAATAGTGAATATATTGATATTAGGAGTAAATAAATGGATAGTTATGAAATATAGTGTATCATTACTTGCTATTGTATTCGTAGTTTTCTTTTTTATCTTATCTGATGATAAATCATCTTCAAAAAAAGATGGTACTAAAAAAATAGCTACACAAGTCATCAAAAAAGAACTCTCTTTAGATGAAGAGTTTAAAAAATATGTCCCTAAAGAGTTTCAAAATAAGTGTGAAGGACTAAACAATATTTGTAAGAAGTTTTATATAGGATACTATCTATTTTCTGATAATTTAAAAACTGATTTAGCTTTAAAATACTTTATTGAATCCTATGAAAATAACATATCAAAAATAGTAGAAGATAGTGAAGCTAATGACTATTATCTAACAGATAATATTGCAAGGCTTTATAGTAAACAAAATGACAATAAAAATGCTATAAAGTATTTAAAACTTTCAATAAAAGCTGGAAATGATAGAAATATTTGTTATCTTGGAAGAGAGTATGATAAGCTAGATATGTTAAAAGAAGCTTATGATGATAATAGTTATGGAGATGTTGAAAACTATAATATAGGTGTATACCATGGATATCTAAACGATGATATAAAATATAAATTTCATATGTTAAAAGCAGCCAATATGGGAGATAAAGATGCTCTTTGGTATATAGGAAGTTCACATCTAAAAGGTGTGAGTACTACCTAAAGCAAATCAAGATAGAGTACTGAGTGAAGATTTAGAATTAGTTTATAAAGTTTTGTGTGTAGATTTAAGTGGAGCAAAAAAGCTTAAAGATTTTCATAGTGTAGTTGTAGCAAAAGTTAAAATGCAACAAAGTTTTGAGTTTAGTAAAAGGTTTAGTTTGTATGGATATAAATTTATATGGTATGGTAAATATGATATAAAAACTAAAAAGATAATTGTAGAGATAAGAATAGATAATAATAATAAAATTAAAAATTAGGCAAATAAAATGGATAGTTATGAGATAGGTTTTGTAATTGGTAGAATTTTACCATTTATTATGTTCATTGTTGTTATTTGGGGTATAGTAAAACTATATAAAAAATTAAAAGTATTAATTTTTTCAAACCCTACAAAAGAGTTACTAAAAACATATCTTTTCTGGGGTAAGTTTGTAGAAGGTATCACAACAACTGATGAGTTTAAAAAACGACTAAAAAAAATAAAAAATAAAAAAGTCTATAAAGATGAGTTTAGTAGTTTTTATTTAACTAAACAAGAAGCTGTATCACAACAAAAGGCAGTAAAAGAGTTAACTATCAAAGAGGTGCTAAATTCAAAAACTTATCCTCTAAACCTTGCGATGAGACTTGAAAGAATCACTATGTATGATATAGATGATTTAAAATTCATCTCAAAAGATTCAAAATTTGTATGGATATATGAAGCTGATATTTTGATGCACTTTGTTTTAAATAATGATAAATTTATCTACCCAAAAGCTTATAGTAAAAATAGTAAATATAGATTTGGATATACAAAAGTTTTTGATGAAAATGGGAATATGGGAGTTTACGATGTAGAGCAAGATAAACTTGTATTGCCAATTATTTATAAACATATCTATCTTCTAGGAAACCTTGCAGAGATTTCAATTGATAATAAAGAGTTTAAAACTTACAATTTAGATACACAAAGAACAATACTAACGATAAATGAAAAATATTTTCCTCATCTATCATTTAAAATAAAAGAGTATTTAAATATTGAAAAAGTAGAATTAAAAGACATAGTAAAAATATTTTCTATAAAAACAAGATATGATTTAGAAGAGCTTGGACTTTGGGGTGCTGAAGTTGCAGTATCTCAACTATCAAACCAATATGAAGAGATTATAGAAGATAGTGACATAGGAACTGTTATGTGGAATCACTACTGCAGTGCTGATATATATGATATGAGTATTGAACTTCCTATAAATTTTAAGAAGAAAAATGGTGACTATATAAGTTTAGGGATTAAGCCACACTATTTATACTTAGAAGATAGAAGTGTATTAAGAAAAGCACAAGATGTTTTACAAAAAGATATAGATTTTATGAACAACACAGTAGATGAGATCATAAAGCTTACAAGTGATGAGTTTAATGAATTTGTATCAATTACACCAAAAAGTTTAATATTTACATACCTTAGTACTTTAAGCGAAGATGAACTTCTAAAGTTTTATAAATACAATGATGATGTAGTAAAACTAAAAGATGGAGCTAAACTTACTTCAAGAGAACAATTTGAAGGTGCTATGCTAATACTTGATATAGAAAGTATTACTAATATGCAAAAACAAAGAGCTACCTTAGAAATACCACTTAACATAAATTATGCAAAACATATCTATCATCAAGCAATAGATTTTAAAAAGTTTATACAATCAAAATACTACCCATATAAAGAAAATGACTTAGCTATAAGATATGAGGGAACTTTGTTTAAAACAATATATAGTGAGCAAATGAAGTTTATACCTGATTATTTTGAGCAGGTATTAACTCATTTTAGTGATTTCTATGATGAAAAGAATGATGAGCATAAAAAAATAGGGATTCACCTAGCAAAAAGATTTGGATTACTTATAAATTCGCTCTATATTATACAAAAAACTACAGATGAAAAGTTTGAAAGTCTAGCATGGTTTTTATATACTTTTAATGATGAAATAAAAAAAGTAGATGGCTATGAAATAATGATGGACGATGAACTAATTTTCTATATTATGAATACATATGCATCAATTATACAGAAAAATGATGATAGCTATATTACTTCACTTATTGATGTAGTTAAAACTCTACAAAAATACTATCCATTTAATAGTGAAGCATTTTTATATGCCTTACAAGAGCTGATGAAGTCAGTTGCTCTAAAATCTATGAGCATAAAAAATGCAAATGATTTCTTAACTATCTTTGAAGAGCTACCAAGATTTTATGACGTATTGAGTTATGAAAAAATTATTGAACTAAAAGAGATGATAAAACAAATATTGATTAATGATAAACCACAGGACAATAAAATATTCGATGAAGATAATGTAAAAAACAAACTTATACTTCTAAACTATAAGGTTGATATGGAAGATTTATATTATGAGAGTAGAAAAGGTAAATAAAAATGAAACTAAATAAAGGTAGAAAAAGCTTTTGAAAATAGTGCAAATATTGAAAAAATAGAGAGACCATTATAATTCAACTTTTTAGTGAAAATAGTAAGACTTATTATAGTTTTTACATATTGTAAAAACTATAATATAAAATTAAATGTTAAATCCAAAGAGAGAGAATGAACTACTTTTTAGTTGAAGTTCCCATAACTTTAGCTTTAACTTTATCTTTTCCAATAAACTCTTTTTCATTTGCATCTCTTGCTACTAAATATGCTATTTCATTAGTTTGAATCGCTATATCATGTGTTTGAGAAGCTATAGTTGAGTTTTGTTTTGTTTGAACATCTAACTTATCAATAGCATCATTTATTTGTACTATACCATTTTGTTGTTCTTTACTAGCAATCTCTACTTCACCTATCAGTTCTATGGTTTTTGATATATCTTCATTTAGTCCTGTATATCCATCTATCATCTTAGTTGCAATTTTCTTACCATTATTTGCTTTTTGTGTTGCATTATCTACTAGTGATTTTATCTCATTTGCAGCGTCAGCACTTCTACTAGCTAAGTTTCTTACCTCTTGTGCAACTACAGCAAAACCTTTACCAGCCTCCCCTGCTGTTGCTGCTTCAACTGCAGCATTTAAAGAAAGGATATTTGTTTGGAATGCAATTTTATCAATAACACTAATCGCATCATTTATAGCTGTTACCTCTTTGTCTATCTCATCCATTGCTTTTGTTGTTTCATTTGCCAAATCTTGTCCATCATGTGCAGATACTGTTACTTTTGAAGCTAAGTTTGACATTTTTACAACATTTTGTGTATTGTGAGATATATTATTTGTAACTTTTTGAAGAACAGTTGATGTTTCTTCTAATGCTTGATTTGCTTCATTTGAATTTTCGTTTAAAATATCAACATTTTTAAGTAGGTTATTTGAGCTATCATCAAGTGTTAAACCATTTGATTTATTATCAATTAACATTTTTGTTATTGAGTCACTAAGTTCATTTACACCATTTCCAAGTCTAAGCAGATGTTCTTTTACACCATCTGTTTTTACTTTATTCATATAGTTATTATGTGAGTATTGTTCTATTATATTTAATACACCATTAATATTTGACTCCATAGTTGTACCCATTTTATTAAGTAGTGTTGTTAACTCTCTTAACGCTGGATTAGTGGTATTTGTATTTACTCGTTGACATAAATCACCTTTTTCAAACTCTGATAATACTAAAATAGTATCATCTATAACTTTTCTATCATCTTCCATTCCAGCTTTAGTTTTTGTAATATTTTCATTTACTACTTTCGCCATATTACCAATCTCATCTTTAGAATCATCATCTAAATGTACCACATCAGATTTCTCTCCACTTAAGTATTTAAAGAAATTCAACAGTCCATCTTGGAAATTATCAATTGAATCAGTAATATTTTTTACAATTAACATAGATGATACAAGAACAATAATAATAAGGACAATAATAGATATAATAATTAAATAAAACTGATTGTTTTGTGAAGACAACTCTTCATCAATTGAAACAGCTAATTGTTTTGATAAATGATCATCAATCTTTTTTAATAGATTGATTTTTGCAGTAATTTGATTAAACCAGTACCCTGAATCAATTCCAAATCCACCAGATGTTTTAGCATTAAAAGCTATCTCTCTCATACGATTAACTTCATCAACATATTTTCCAGATATTGTATTTTTATAAAATTTAATCATATTAGGTGTTGCAGATTTTTCAAAACTTGTTAAGAAACTATTTTGTTCTGTTACTAGTTTTGTAAATTTTGACTTCATTCCTGGTAAAAATTTGTTACCTGCAAATGTATTTGACATAACAGCACGCTCGATTCCACCTCTCTCTTTTGCCATAATAAAGTTATACCATGCTAATAGATCTCTGGCTTCCTGTGGCGTTGAAGCATCTTGTGTGATTGCTCCAACAACATTTAAAAATATTGCATGCATATTTGTAAAATACCCAATCGCTTTTGCACCACCAATACTTGCATTATCAACACTACTTCTGATATTATTTAATCTTGATAATTGTTCAAGAGCTTTATTTAACTCTATTTTTGCTTCTTTATTAAACTTTGATGTTCCTAGTTTTGATAAAGTATCTTTAGCAATTTTTAACTTTTTATTAGTAAGTAATCTTTGAGCTGGCATCCTTTTAGTGAACTTTTTACCTTTACTACCAATATATCCAGCAGTAGCTCCTCTCTCTTTTTGTGTTTCATGTAAAAGGTTACTTAACGCAGTTGCAATTAAAACATTTCTTTTAGTATCAGGTGAACTCAATCTTAAATTTGAAACTATATGATTTTCAGTCTTTTTATAAAGTCCAAGTTTTTTTGTAATTGTATCAAACCAATAAGTACCATCAACACCAAATCCACCAACAGTATTTGCTTCTAAGATAATTTTTCTCATCTTTTCAACTTCTCTTACTGCATTATTATCTAATGTTTTAGTATAGTAACTAATTGCATCTTTTGATGCATACTCTTTAAATGATACTAAAGAACTATTTTGTGTAGATATAAGTGAAGAAAATTTCTCTCTATAATTACCTAAAAAATAATCTGTAGAAGTGATATTTGTTGCAACAGCTCTTTCTATCCCTGCTCTCTCTTTTGCCATTAAAAAATTCAGATATGCAATAATTTGTTTAGTTGCTTCAGGAAGTGTTGAGAAATTTGATATTTTTACAACCGTATTTAAAAACTTAGTATTCATATTTGTATAATATGAAATAGCCTTTGTCCCTTTAATTGAAAGTGAATCAACTTGACTTCTAATACTATTTAATTGTGAAGCATCTCTTAATGCAATATTTAAAGCATCAGATGTTTTTTTATCAATATCTGAAATATTTATTTGAGATAATACATCTTTTAACTCTTTTAATCTTGTATTTGTTAATCTTCTTTGCTCAGGTAATTTATTAGCAAACTTTTTTCCCTTTGTTCCAAGAAAACCTGCCGTCATACCCCTCTCTTTTTGTGTTTCATGAACAAGTAAAGATACAGAACCTAGTATTTTCGATGCTTTTTGAATATCATTTAAGCTACTAACCGTATCTAACTTAGAAGATAAAACCATAATTGTAAGAATAACTACACCGATCACAGATATTACAACCTGCAACAACAACTTCGCTTTAATTGTTAAATTTTTATATACCAAAATCTACCCTTTAAATAATATATTAATCTTAATTATAATAAGATATTAAGTTATTATAACAATTAAACCTTAAATGTGTAACAAAAAGGTAACTATCTTTTAATTTTATTTAATCAATTTAAGTGTTAAGGATATATAAGATATAATGATTTATCAAGTAATTAAAAAAGAGAAATAGATATAAATGTTAGAAAATAGTGATTATCCTTATAAATTTGATGAATTAAAATGTGCAATGTGTGATGGAAACTGTTGTATTGGAGAGTCCGGATATATATGGATTACAAAAAAAGAGATAGAAAATCTTGCAAAACATTTAAATATAACAATAGATGAATTAGCGCAAAAATATATTTTTAAAGTTGGGTATAAATTTTCAATAAGGGAAAAGTTAATATCAAAAGATAATTATGCTTGTGTATTTTTTGATTTAACAAAAAAACAGTGTAGTATATATGAAGCACGACCTATCCAATGTAGAACATTTCCATTTTGGGAGTATTTTAAAAATAATATAGAAGAGGTAAAAGAAGAATGTCCAGCTATAGTAGAATAGTCTTACTTATTGTTCTTCTTTTTACATCAATTGGTTGTGCTAAACAGTACAACTCAAGTGATAAAGAAAAAAAAGTAAACTATAAAGAAGATTTACTAATAATGATGGCACTAGATAGTGAAAATAACAAAAAATACATCTATAGCCTTGAATATTATAAAAAACTATATGAGATGACTACAGAAGTAATATATCTAAAAAAAGCAATCACTTATAGCTATAGATTAAAAAAATATGACCAAATGTTAGAACTATCACAAAACGGTTCAGAAACATTTGTAAATCAAAATGAATATTTTATTCAACAATCTATTATTGCGTACCTTGGCGCACAAAAATTAGATCTAGCTTTAGAAAAATCAAAAGAACTTCTAAAAGAGTATAACACAACAAATAACTATGAGATAATGGCAAATGTTTATTATGCAAAGGGTGACTATAAAAACTCATTAAAGTATTATGAAAGTGCTTATGCAAAAAATCAAAATGAATTTACTTTATTAAAACTTACTACTATTTTATATACATATCTAAATCAAAAAGATGTAGCACTAGCATATCTTGAAACATTTGTGCAAACAAAAGGTTGTAGTACAGAAGTTTGTAATAAATTGATGTTAATATATCAAGAACAAGGTAATATAGATGGGATGTTGTCTATTTTAAATAAAATATATTTTAAATATAGTTTAGATCCAAATTTAGAAAAAACATCACTTATGATACAAAATATAATCGTATCGTTATTAGAAAAAAAAGATATAAATGAAGCTATAAAATATTTAGAAAAAAATAAAATAAATAAACAAAAGTTATTGAACTTATATGAACAAAGTGGTCAACTAAAAAAAGCTTTAGCACTTACGAGAGTACTTTATAGACAAACAAACAAACCAGAACTGCTAGGAAAAATTGCAATGTTTCAATTTGAATTAGCAAAAGATAAAAAAGCTGTTATGAAACATGTTGTTGCAAATTTTGAATTAGCACTTTCAAGTGGCATAAACAATGCTAGTTATCAAAACTACTATGGGTATTTACTAATTGATTTTGATCTAGATATAAAAAAAGGTATAAGCCTAGTAAAATCTGCATTAAAAACAACACCCAATAATATTGCTTATTTAGATTCACTTGCTTGGGGATATTACAAATTAGGTAAATGTAAAAAAGCTTTAACAATCATGGAGAGAGTTGTTCAAACAACTGGTTTAAATGATGTTGAGATAAGAACTCATTGGGAAAAAATAAAAAATTGTAAAACAAATAAAAAGGGTGAAAACTAGATGATTTTAGACGATATAATAGAAAAAACAAAATATGATTTAGAGAAAAGAAAAGCAGAGTATAGTGTAGATTTTTTAGGTAGAAGCTTGGCATACAATCCATATCCTCCAAGAGATGTAAAACCATACTTAACAGCAACACCAGAAGAACCAATTAGAATAATTGCAGAGGTTAAAAAAGCTAGTCCTAGTAAAGGTATCATAAGAGAAGATTTTGATCCATTAGATATAGCACAACAATATAGTAAAAGTGGTGCAAATGCCATCTCTGTTTTAACAGAACCACATTTTTTTAAAGGTAATTTAGAGTATCTAACAGGTATTAGAAGATATGTAAACACTCCCCTACTTCGAAAAGATTTTATAATTGATAAGTATCAAATTGTTGAAGCTTTGGTTTATGGTGCAGATTTCATTTTACTTATTGCAAAAGCTTTAGGAAAAAAAGAGTTAAAAGAGTTATATGATTATGCTTTACATTTAGGACTTGAAGTTTTAGTTGAGATACATGATGTTGAAGACTTGAAAAAAGCTATGGCTTGTGGGGCTACAATTATAGGTATAAACCATAGAAATTTAGAAACATTTGAGATGGATATGAATCTTTGTGAAAAACTTATTCCAATGATACCAAATGGAAAAATAATAGTAGCAGAAAGTGGAGTAACTGACCAAGAAACAATCAAAAGACTTAGTGAAATCGGATGTGATGCATTTTTAATTGGTGAACACTTTATGAGACAAGACAATATAGGTGCTGAAGTTCAAAGACTTAAAAATAGCCCGACAGATTTATTTAAGAATTTATAATTAAATAATTAGATATAATATAAAAATTTAAATATAGGAATAGAAATTGTCAATACAATTATTACAAAAACAAGCAGATACAATTAGATTTTTAGCTGGCGATATGGTTCAGCGAGCAAACAGTGGACACCCAGGTGCCCCTATGGGTATGGCAGATATTGCTACAGTATTAAGTAAACACTTAAAACTAGATCCACAAAACCAACAATGGTTAAATAGAGATAGATTAGTTTTCTCTGGTGGACATGCAAGTGGTATGGTTTATTCTCTTCTTCATCTTTGGGGATTTGATGTTGACGTTGATGATTTAAAAAACTTTAGACAAACTGGAAGCAGAACACCTGGACATCCTGAATACAAACATACTGATGGTGTAGAGATTACAACTGGACCACTAGGTCAAGGTGTTGCAAATGCAGTTGGTTTTTCTATGGCTTCATCTTATGCTAAACACTGTTTAAACTCTGAGACAGCTGAGATAATTGATCATCACGTATATTGTTTTTGTGGTGATGGAGATATGCAAGAGGGTATATCTTATGAAGCTTGTGCAACTGCTGGACATCAAAAGCTTTCAAACCTTACTATTATTTATGATTCAAATGATATTACAATTGAAGGTGATATTTCTATTGCATGGAGTGAAGATGTTGCTAAAAGATTTGAAGCAATTAACTTTGATGTAATAACAATTGATGGTCACGATTTTGATGCTATTGATTCTGCACTTACAAATTCTAGAAATAGTAATAACCCTACTTTAATTATTGCAAAAACTGCAATTGGTAAAGGAGCTGCTACAATGGAAGGTTCTCACCATACGCATGGTGCTCCATTAGGTAATGACGAGTTAGCGGCTTCTAAAACTAAAGCTGGATTTGATGCAACAAAATTTTTTGCAGTTCCAGCTGATGTAAAAGAAGCTTTTGATAAAACTAACTCTGGTGCATTATTAAGTAAGGCTTGGGATAAACTTGTAAGAAAAGATTTACCTTTAAGTGAACAAAACGAAACTTTAAATGCACTTTTAAATCCTGATTATTCTAAAATTGCATATCCTGATTTTAGTGAAGTAGCAGAAATGGCAACAAGAGATTCAAATCATAAAATCTTAAACGCTATTGCAAAAGCTGTTCCAAGTTTTATCGGTGGTTCTGCAGATTTAGCTCCATCAAATAAAACTGAGTTAACTGGTCTTGGAGATTTTCCAAGAGGTAGAAATATCCATTTTGGTATCAAAGAACACTCAATGGCAGCTATTTCAAATGCTATGAATATTTACGGATTATTTAGAGTATTTAGTGCAACATTTTTTATCTTTAGTGATTATTTAAAACCAGCTGCTAGAGTTGCGGCACTTGCAAATATACCTGCACACTTTGTATGGACTCATGATTCTATTGGTGTTGGTGAAGATGGTGCAACTCATCAACCAATTGAGCAACTTTCTCAATTTAGAGCGTTACCAAACTTTTATACATTTAGACCAGCCGATGCTACTGAGAATGTAAAATGTTGGGAAAAAGCACTTACTATGTCTGCACCTACAGCATTTGTATGTTCAAGACAAAAGCTTAAAACATTAAAACCTTCAAGAGAGATTGGTGATGTTTCTAATGGTGGTTATCTACTTTCTAAAAGAGATGATGCTACAGTGACACTAATGGCATCTGGTAGTGAAGTTATGTTAATTTTACAAACTGCTTGTATGTTAGAGTCTGATTTTGGAATCAAAGCAAATATTGTTTCAGTACCATGTTTTGATTTACTTTGTGATCAAGATAAAGTGTATATTGATTCTATTATTGATCCATCGCATACTGTTGTTGCTGTTGAAGCAGCAACTGCGATGGAATACTATAAGTTTGCAGACCATGTAATTGGTATGGAAGGTTTTGGTGAGAGTGGACCTGCTAGTGAATTATTTGATAAATTTGGTTTTACAATTGATAAACTAAAAGTAAAAATAAAAGATTTAGTGGAATAAGTTATGGGTGATATAAATATTGCTGTTTTTGGAGTAACAATAGCCGCAATATTCTTTGGAATATTTTTATATATTATTTTTTAAAAAGGAAAAACTATGGATTTTGTAAAATTTAAGGGAACTGATGTATCGATTGAAGGAACTGAACTAGATATTGGAGATATGGCTCCACTAGTAACAGTTGTAAATGCTCAACTAGAAGAGGTTGAAGTTGGTGGACCTTCTGAAAAAGTTCAATTAATCATTTCTGTACCATCTTTAGATACAGATACATGTGCAGCAGAAACAAGAAGATTTAATCAAGAGGTTGGAAATTTAGATATATGTGAAACTACAGTTATATCTATGGATTTACCTTTTGCTAGTGCTAAATTTTGTACAACAGAAGGTATTGATAACTTACAAGTTGGTAGTGATTATGTAGATAAAGAATTTGCAAAATCTTATGGTGTGCTTATGTCAGATAATAAATTAAAAGGCTTATGTGCAAGAGCAATATTTATCGTTGATAGAAATGGTGTGATTACATATATTCAAGTTGTTCCAGAAGTTACTGATGAACCAAACTATGAAGAGGTACTTGAAGCTATAAAAGACGCAAGATAGCAAAAAATAGTAAAAATAACAAATATCTAAATGAAGTAAAAGTTCATTTATGATAAAATGTTACAAAATTATTACTTACATAAAAAGGTTTTATATATGACTACTGTAAATACTGAATATAACTCTATCAAAGATATAGAGAAAATAATTACTGAAGAAAATATTGATATAAATTCTAAATTATTAATACAAGTATTTACAGGTGTTTTAGATATAGAATTTATAAAACAACTAATTCAAGATATAAAAACAACCCTTCCAAACTCTGAGATAATTGGTGCGACTACTGATGGCGAGATAATTGGAAGTAACGTTTCAATCAATAAAACTATTATATCAATATCAAAATTTGAAAAAGTTACATTTAATATTGACTATATTGAATATGAAGATAATAAATCTACAGAAGAATCTGCAAAATATCTAGCTAGTAAAATATGTCAAAAAGATACAAAAGCAATAATTACATTCGCAGATGGCTTAAATTCAAATGGTGAAGAATTTTTAAATGGATTATCATCTTATGATGATAGTATCTCTATATCTGGTGGTTTAGCTGGTGATAATGCAACATTTATAAAAACTTTTGTATTTACAAATAACAAAATAATATCTGCTGGTGCGGTTGCTGTTAGTTTAAATGGGGATATTAATATCTCTACTAATTATAGTTTCCATTGGGAACCAATAGGTAAAGAGTTACTTATAACAAAATCTGAAAATAATGTAGTTTATACAATTGATGGAAATACTGCGTATGATACTTATAAATATTATTTAGGTGAAGAGGTTGCAAATATGCTTCCTGCTATTGGTATTGAGTTTCCACTTATTATTCAAAGAAATGGAATCCCTGTAGCTAGGGCTGCTGTTGGATTAAATGATGATGGTAGTTTAGTATTTGCAGGAAACCTACATGAAGGTGACATCGTACAATTTGGATATGGAAATAGTGAACAAATTTTAAATAGCTCAAATAAAAAAGCGATGACTTTAAATAATTCACCTATAGAATCAATTTTTGTATACTCTTGTATGGCACGAAGAAGATTTATGCCAGCTCTTATTGAAAGAGAAATTGAGCCTCTTACTAATTTTGGTACAGTTAGTGGTTTTTTTACATATGGTGAATTTTTTACAACATGCTGTAATAAAAATAAAGAGTTATTAAATCAAACAATGACATTAATAACATTAAGTGAGTCAAACACAAATAAAAGTACAAAGATTGATAAACTAAACTCATGTGAAGAAGATACTAGTACAATTACAACAAAAGCACTTTCTCATTTAGTAAATGTAACATCAAAAGAGCTTCAAAAAATCAATGAAGACTTACAAGTAAGTGTACATAGAGAAAAACAGATAGTAAAAGATCAAGAAAAACATCTATTTGCACAAGCAAAAATGGCATCTATGGGTGAAATGATTGGTAATATTGCTCATCAATGGAGACAACCTTTAAGTACAATTAGTACAATAGCAACTGGTGCACAAGTTCAAAATGACTTAGGTATTTTAGATGCAGAATCATTTAGAACTAATACTGATAAAATTATTGAAAATGTAACATATCTTTCAGATACTATAAATATATTTAGAGATTTTCTAAAAGATGATAAAGAGTTAAAAAAATACAATCTTCAAGATACAATAAAACAAGTTTTAGTAATTGTGGGAGCTGGGTTAAGAGATAATCATATTCAATTAGAACAATCAATAGACTATGATACACCAATAGTTATAAATATGGTATCAGGTGAACTTTCACAAGTTATTATAAATATAATAAATAATGCAAAAGATGCAATACTTGAAAATAATATACATAATGGTGTTGTAAAATTAAATTGTTATAAAAAAGACAATACTGCTCATATTGAAATAGTTGATAATGCTGGTGGTATCCCTGATCATATTTTACCAAAAATATTTGATCCTTACTTTACAACAAAAGATAGTACTAAAGGTACAGGTCTTGGACTTCATATGAGTTACGATATTATAACTAAACATATGAATGGTGAAATTGTTGCCGAGAACTATACAAAAAATAACGAAGATGGTACAACATCAAATGGAGCTACATTTTATCTGGAGCTTCCATTATAATTGTTATTAGCTCTTAGATTTAAGAGTTAATAACAATTCTACCTCTTTGTTTTGAGTCAAATAAAGCTTCATCTGCAGCAGTGAACATCTCATCTAAGCTATTTTCTAAAACTGTTGTTGCTCCAATTGAAACAGTTAGATTTAATGAAGTATCTACTAGATTAAATTTTGTTTTTGCTACTACCTCTTGAATCTCTTGAAAAGTTTGATAAACTTCAGCATATGGTCTATTTTTAAGTAATATTGCAAACTCATTTGCTCCCAGCCTTGCTATTAATGAATCTTTATTTAAATATTCTAATAATATTTTTGAAATAGCTTTTATAGCTTCATCACCAACATCATGTCCATAAGAATCATTAATAATTTTAAACTTATCAATATCTAGTAAAATAACTGAAAGTAATTCTTTCTTATCAGATGCTCTTTTATATAACTCTTCACCTTCATTATACAGATAGTTTCTGTTAAATAATCCTGTTAGATAATCTTTTTTTGCTTTATCTTGAGTATCATGAAATAACTCAATTACTTCAAGGTTATTGTTAACTCTTGCAACAAACTCCTCATCACTAAAATCTTTATATAAAAAGTCATTAGCACCATACTTTAAAAAACTAGCAACAATCTCTTTTTCACTAGTCCCAGATAAAGCAATAATAGCAACTTCATCTTTTTTGTAAGATTTTCGCAGCTCCATAGTAAACTCTAATCCATTCATATCAGGCATCATATAATCAACTAAAATAAGTTTTATATTTGGTCTTTGTTTTATAGTATCTAAAGCATCAGCTGCTGAATAATTTACTACTGTTTTTAGATTGTATTTTTTACAAAGCCCTTCCATTTTTGCTGCAAATGTTTTTGAATCATCTACCACTAACACTTCTACAGATTCATTTAATATAAATCTTCTTACAACTGAAACAGAATAATCCATAGCATAACTACCATTTTTAATAATATAATCTATTAAATTTTCATTTTTAAAAACTGCATTATCTTTAGAAAGTTTTGAACCTGTTAATAAAATAGATGGTATTTTAAATTTTTTAATAAAACCAACAATCTCACCATTTTGAGCATCAGGTAAATTATAATCTAATAGTGCAAGAGAAAACTTCCCTTTGTATTTTAAAATCAAATCGGCACACTCTTTCATAGAAGCTGCTGTATACACAGTAATATCTAATTTACTCTGTATTGCATGTTTTAAACTACTTAATATTGTTTTACTATCATCTACTATTAATATATTCATAAAGTTCCTTTGTTATTTAGGTGATTGTACCATATTTTTAATTTAGTATTAACAATATAACTGTAACATTGCATTTAATTATAAAAGAAAATGGGTATTAATGGATAAGCTAAAAAAACAAATAAAATCTATCTTTGAAAAACAATTAGAATTAATTGATTTAAATTCTCAAAACATAACAAAAGATATATTAGAACTAAAACTTAATACCTTAATACATAATGTTGTACAAAAAATAAATATAGAAAAACAGCTATATGTACCTATGACAAAAACAACAAATGATAATATTTATAGTGAAAATCTTGATATTGACCGTGGTAAACCAACTGATACATCACTAAGTGATAATAGTTATATGAATAGAGCACTTATCAAAGAAGATGTTGATACAAATACAACTATACCTACAAACTTTGCATTAACTTATGAGATGCGATACTTTGCAAAATCTAAATTTATTCAAAATGTTGAGGATGTATTTGAGGATTTTAAACTTTATTATCAAAGTAAAGGGACTTTAAATAATGATTGGGAAGCTGTATGGAAAAGATGGGTACTAAATCAAAATAAATATAAAACACATCTTGTTAAAACAATTATTGATGAAGATATGATATTAAATAGTCCAATGTTAAAATTTTCACAAAAATATATTGATAAAAACCATATAGAACTAGAGTTTATAAAATTTAAAAACCATTATATTGCATCTGGTGATATAAAAGTATCATGGGTAAAGATGTGGGAAAACTGGTGTATTAAACATAAAGAGTTTAAACCAAAAGAAAACACAAAAGCAAAAGAAAAAGCAGATTACAGATGGGATTTCAGAAAAGCTAAAGAGGTTAGTGATAGAATTAAAGATTGGCTTGAGTTTGATAAAAACATTAACTGGCTTGATGATTTTTATTGGAAAGATATACCAATTCCAGGGATTGGTTGGCAAAAAGTTATACATCCTGATTTTAATAAAGAAGAAATTTTATTATATAAAATAGATAGTGCTGATGGTAACTTTATGGTTGAACATAAAACTGATGATATAATAGATGCAGAGGTATTAGAAAATGACTAGAAAACAACAAGAGTTTTACAGAATAATAGCAAATCAAGTTGTAGACTACAATGAAGATTTCCACAAAGAGTTTACGATAAAAAGAATAGAACAAATTCCTGATGATAAACTAAAGTATCTACTTGAAGATTTAAATACTGATAAAGATAAAATAGGTAAGAAAAAAGGTTATATGACCTATGTAAAGTTTGTACATTATGCTGATAAAATCATAGATAATAGTATAAATAATGAGATGCTTCCATATAAGTCTAAAGTTGAAGAGTTATATAAAAAAAGAGATATCCTTATAAATGCTATCTCAATACAAGCCCCAACAATAGCTAAGAAAAATGAACTTATACAAAAGTTAGAAAATAAACTTATAATGTTTAAAGATAAGAAAAAAAACATGTTAGATGAAATAGATTACTTTATTATCTCAAAGTTTGGATTTTATAACTTTTTTGATGAAAATAAAAATTATAAAATCAAAGAAGAGATAGATAAACATCTTAAAGAATATACGTCACAAAAATTATTAAATTTAGATACAAAAAAATTAATTTCGTAATATCATTTAGTAATTATAAGATTTGTTAATGACATTTTAGCTACAATTTCACATAATAATACTACTACTTAGGTGAAAAGTGAAAAATATCGAAAATTTTATATTTAAACCACAGAATTATAATATTCTAATTGTTGATGATTCTAAATCAACAAACTTTATAGTAAATAAGATTTTTACTAATCTTAACTATAATTGTTTTTGTGCATTTACAATAGCTCAAGCAAAAGAGATAATTAAATCTCAAAGAATAGACTATATTGTTCTTGATATTAATTTACCAGATGGTAATGGTTTTGAGATAATTAAACAACTTGAAAACAATACAACAACAAAAATATTTGTACTTACTACAGAAACTGATAAACACTTTAGGGATATAACATATCAAAAGGGTATTATAGATTTTATAGAAAAAAAAGGTAACTTTTTATATAAAATTGGACAATTACCATCTTTGGTGGAGCATCTTGAAAAAAATAAATTTAAAACTATTTTAGTTGTTGATGATTCTATTGTTATTCAAGAACAACTTAAATCACTACTTCAAAATAGAAACTACAATGTTGAGTTAGCAGATGATGCAGATATAGCTTGGGAAATTATCTCAAATACATCTATAGACTTAATATTATTAGACTTGCAACTTAAACACTCTTATGGTCTTGATTTTTTAGTAGATAAACATGTTGAGATAATTGATCAAAGAAAAATACCCGTTATGATTATCTCAGGAAGTGTGGATGCAACAGTAATAAGAGATGGACTAAAAGCAGGTGCTGTTGATATTTTATCAAAACCTTATATTGCTGAAGAGGTTATGTTAAAAGTTGACCTATGGATTGATTATCGTCAAAAAGAGGATGAAGTATTAAGATCTCAACAACTTTTAGAACAATATAAGCTAGCAGTAGATAGAAGTGCTATGGTATCTAAGGCTGACCCATCAGGTAAAATAACATATGTAAATGATGAGTTTTGTTCAACTTCAGGATATACAAAAGAGGAAATATTAGGTAAAAATCATAATATTGTAAGAGATGAAGATATAAGTAAAAATATTTTTAAAACAATGTGGCATACAATAAAGGATTTAAAAAAACCTTGGCAAGGTGAACTTAAAAATAAAGCTAAAGATGGATCATCATACTGGGTAAACTCAATAATAAATCCAATTTTAAATGCTAAAGGTGATATTATTGAATATATTGCAATAAGAAATGATATTACAGATCAAAAAAATATAGAACTAGAAGTAAGAGCGATGCATAAACATACACGAGATAGTATAGAATATGCTGCACTTATTCAAGGTGCACTTTTACCAGAAGAGTATATAATGCCAAAATACTTTAAAGATAATTTTGTTTTATGGATACCAAAAGATACCGTAGGTGGTGATATATACCTGTTCAATGAACTTAGACATGATGATGAATGTTTATTGATGTATATTGATTGTACTGGACATGGAGTTCCAGGTGCTTTCGTAACTATGCTTGTAAAAGCTGTAGAGACACAAATATTATCAGAGATTTTAAATGATAACAAAATGGATGTTAGTCCAGCTTGGATTATGGGCTATTTTAATAGAACACTAAAAAAGCTTTTAAAACAAGAAACAAATGATAGTATATCAAATGCAGGATGGGATGGTGGAATTATCTACTATAATAAAAAAGATAAAATACTAAAATTTGCAGGTGCAGAAACACCACTTTTTTATATTGATGAAAATAAAGATTTTCAAATAGTTAAGGGAAATAGATACTCTGTTGGATACAAAAAGTGCTCTATGGATTATGAGTATAAAGAGACAATCATTGAGGTAAAAGATGGAATGAAGTTTTATTGTACTACAGATGGTTATCTTGACCAAAATGGTGGAGATAAAGATTTTCCATTTAGTAAAAAAAGATTTTCAAATATAATAAAAGAGAATCATAATGAATCTATGTCTAATCAAAAAGAGATATTTATAGATAAGATGTATAAGTATGAAAGTATGAAAGTATGATAGAAAACAATGATAGGAATGATGATATGACAGTTATCGCATTTGAAATATAAAAAGGTATAAATATGTCAAAGAAATATAGATTAGTTACAAGAAGTGATATGGATGGTTTGGTTTGTGCTGTTATACTAAAACAACTTAATTTAATTGATGAGATTACATTTGTACATCCTAAAGATATGCAAGATGAAAAAATAGAAATAACATCAAATGATATTATCACAAATCTACCATATTATTCAAATGCACATTTAGTATTTGACCATCATGAAAGTGAGATGATGAGAAATGGAAATGCAAAGAACTATCATATTGACCCAGATGCTCCAAGTGCAGCAAGAATTGTATATAACTATTATGGTGGGAAAGAAAAACTTCCAAAGATAAGCCAACAGATGATGGAAGCAGTTGATAAAGCAGATTCTGCACAATTTACAGTTGAGGATATACTAAACCCTACAGGATGGGAGCTATTGAGTTTTATTATGGATAGTAGAACTGGTCTTGGGAGATTTAGAGAATTTACAGTATCAAATTATCAACTTATGATGGACTTAATTGATTACTGTTTAGACCATAATATAGATGAAATCATGAAGCTTCCTGATATTATAGAAAGAACAGAACTTTATATGTCTCATCAAGATAATTTTATGGAACAACTTGAAAGATGTTCAACAATACATAAAAATTTAGTAGTATTAGATTTAAGAGATGAAGAGATTATATATGCTGGAAATAGATTTATGATTTATGCTTTAAATCCAGATACAAATATATCTATTCATGTTTTGTGGGGATTTAAAAAACAAAATACAGTATTTGCAACAGGCGCTTCTATAGTAAATAAAACATCAAAAACAAATATTGGTGAACTAATGCTCAAATATAATGGTGGTGGACATAAAGCTGCTGGAACTTGTCAAATAGACAATAATAAAGCCCAAGAGGTTTTACCAGAGTTAATTATAGCTATAAATAACAATGGTTAATTTATAGCCTCTTTTATAGCATTTATATAGCTTATGTTTGACAAGTTATTGTTCTTTTTATACGCTATATCAAAAGCCGTTCCATGATCTACAGATGTTCGTTTAATTGGTAAATTAAGTGATACATTTATACTTTGCTCAAAATACAAAGCTTTTAGTGGTGCTAAACCTTGGTCGTGATACATTGCACAAAAATATTTATAGTTTTTTCGCACGTGTGGAGTAAATGCAATATCAGGAACTAAAAGTTGATATTTTGAACCAATTTGTTTATTTACTTTTTTAATAGCTTTTTCTATTTTTGTCTCTTCATTACCTAAAACTCCATTATCACCTGCGTGTGGATTTAGTCCCAATACAGCAATTGGTTTATCATTTGAATCTATACAGTTATAAAAATCTTTCAAAAACTTTATAAGCTTTTTTGTTTTTATTTGCTTTGGAACATCTTTTAAAGGTATATGTTCAGTATATAAAGATACAAACATCTCATCACATCCAAGCATCATAATAGCATCTTGTTTAAAAACATCTCTTAACATATCAGTATGCCCAACATAGTTAATCCCTGCTTTTTTCCACGCTTCTTTGTTTATAGGAAGAGTACAAACAGCAGATACTTTTTTATCAATGGCCATATTTATTGCTGTTAAAAAAGAGTTATATGAAAATAGACCAGAATTTTTTGATACAACACCATCTTTTATTTTAGTTTTTTTATACTTTCCATATATCTTAAAGTCTTCAGGGATAGATAGTCCTAATTTTTCACTACCTTTTTTTAAAGTTTTTTTATCTACACAATATATTGGCTTACATAACTTACTAATCTTCTTATGATTTTCCAAAGCAAGTTGAAGCCCTACTCCGTTTATGTCACCGATACTTATTGCTATATTTTTCATTTTTCTCTCTTTTTCATTTTATTTATTTGTATTATTTAAACTATCTTTACTTTTAGATATTTTTTTTGTTTCACTATTTAGCTTTCTTTCTATTTTTTTAATATCTTCTTCTGGTTTCACTTTTTCAGGTACAATACCTCTTGAAAGTAGCGTATCACGAACAGCTTTATTATTTGTAATATGTTCTGTTGAAATTTTATTTTCATTATTCATCTTCTTTTCTTTAGCATTATAAATAGTTATTTCAGTAGCAAAATCTTTTGCTTTTAAAAGAATTGTAGGCATAAAGTCTGCTAATGGTTTATTTTTTATATCCCACTTATCTTTCATCTCTTGTGTTGTATGATTAAATAATGCTTTATCACCATTACTACGGATAAATGCAAAATTTTCATTTTTTCCTGTTTGTTCAAAGATAACTTTTGATAACTCTTTTTCTGTTTGAGATAGTTTTATTCTTGATTGAACTCTTTCAAATTCTAAAATTCTTTGCTCAATTAATTCAGCTTTTCTTGTTTGAATGGCAAAGTATGTTTGAGCAAATGCAATTTGCTCTTTTTTACTATCACCATTTTGTGCTATTAGATAACAAGCATATCGTGTAAGCATAATATCATCTATCTCTTTAGTGGCACCAGAACCTATTTTAACCATTTTCCCGACATCGGCAAAATGGTCTAAAATATTTTGTTCTGATATTTCACAAGTTGTTTTTGCTTTTAAAATAACATTTTTAAAGTTATCCCATTTTGTATAACCTAATAGTTGTTGTAAATCTCTTGCATACCAAAATGAAATATTATCTTCAGTTTTATAAGAAGCTGATTCAAAGTTACTTGTTAGTGTATTAATTGTAGTTAGTTCCAAAATCATCCCTTTTTATTATTTCATATATCATAGCATTAAAATTTTAGTTTATTCAAAAATATGTCAATTTGTAATGTTTAATTTTATTATTCTATCGCCGATTTTGTGCTAAACCTTAGTGTATCACTTTTTAAGAACTTATCAATAAGATTTAAAATCTCTATTTTTTTAGTATCAGATTTAGTTCTGGTATTAAGTTCCAAAATAAACTCAATTAATGGTCTTGAGTCATAATAACCTAAGTCTTTTATTTCATCTATATTTTGTATTAATTGTTCAAGAAGTTCAAATATTTTTTCTGAAATACTAGTATCCATATGATATTCATTTTGTAAGTATTCTATAAAACTTTTTACTTCTTTTCTTATATTCAAGGATTTTGCCAAGTCTTTCACAAAGATAAAATCATTTTGTATTAATTTTAATCCATTAATTTTTTCTAAATTATATTTATAAAAATAGTCATTGTCTTCATCATTTTTAAATCTTAAAATAAATTTCTTAGAGATTTCAATTTTTCTATTATCTTTCGAATGTAATTCTTGTTCAAATATTTGATGTAAAATACCATGAATAATTTGATTATGAGTTTTAATTCCTTCGTTTAGTAACTCTTCAAATATTTTATCTTCTTCGTTTAAATAGTAATAAAATAAATACATTCCTAAATTTTTTATATAAGTAGAATCTTCTTTATCATTAACTAATTTTATAAACGAGATACATTTTTTAGTAAATTGGATTAGTTGTTCTTGTGAAATAAATTTATTCATATATAGATAATGAAAATTTTGTAAAGAATATATAGTAACTTGTCCTGTTGTATCTTTGTTTATTAACTCAAGTAAAATACTTGTAAATACTTTTTTATCAACAGTTTCAATGTGACCTATAGTTCTTAATAATCCAAATATAACAAAATCAACATTTTTATAAATTATCTCATAAATAAGATTTAATACTTTTTCTTTATTATCTTTATCTTCATAAAAATGAGTATAAACTAAAGGTAATATTTCTGCATAATCACCTTCAAAAGAATTTATCGAACTTGACATATGATCATGTATAGTTTGAAACTTATCATCTTCTCTTATAAGACCTTCATATTCTATATCTTTATTAGATTCTAAAATATCAATTAAATTTTCATCAAACTTATCTTTGTTTACAAGATGTTTTATTGCTTTTAATATAGTTCTTTTTAGATTTATGTTATCTATATCAGAATATACATGAATAAGTTTTAAAATTTTCTCTTCATCATAATTAGATGCAATAAGTCCACTTAATCCAGCTGATAAATAATCAGGATGAATATTCTCTAGCTTTAGTTGTACTAAAAAATCAAAAAACTTATTTGGATTTTCAGTAATTTCTTTTTCTAATTGTCTATGATGTTGTGTTTTCCCACCTCTTAAAGTTTCTCTCATCCTTTTTCTTGATTCTGTACCATTGAAAATTTTCATTGATTGAAGCCAATTATGTAAACTCATTTTTTTATAAGTTTCATCGGATAGAGGAGAGCCAACAAATCCAAAATTTGATTTATGAGGTTTGGATAAAGTGTACCAATGAAATTTTCTTTGTAGCTCTTGGAATTCTTTTATATAGTTAAATTTCTTTATATCGCCTATATCAATTTGACATAAATATTGATATTTTTGTAAGCCTTTTAAAGTTCCACGATAAACTGGTTTTCCATCCCATTTTCCACTAAAAAAAGTATTTTGCCATTTTGGATTTATTTGAATTATAGTTTTAAATATCTTTTCTTGTTCTAATTCATTAAATAATTTAAATGAACTATCCAACAACATTGCAAATTCATATCCATCATCATAATCAAAAGCAATCTCTTCCAAAAATCCTAAATTAGTAAATAATGATAATATTTCATTTTTATATTCACTAGGCTTTTTAGCATATCCAAATATTAAAATAGTGATTAATGAAAGATATTTAGTATCTTTATATGATTGTGTTAATTCTAAAAAATTATCTTTATCATCCACAGCTAATTGAGATATTCTTTTAATAGTATTTAAATATAAATCCCATGTACTATTATGATTACTTTCAAATTGCCACATCAAGGAATCAAAAACACTATCATTGATTAAAAACTCTTTTTTAGAATAATCATTTTGAAACTTTATACTAATTTTGTAGATTGATTCTAAAAGTTTTGAAAGTATTTTTATATCATTTTGTTTTATTAAAAATTTAAAAACTTCATACCAACCATGGTCTAACAATTCTTTCTTGTCATGATCTTTAACTTCATCTATACGTGTATCCAGATAATTAAAAAATAAATTTACTGCATGATTTTGGTTAATTAAATAAATTTTTTCATATAATTTTTCAAGCTGATATCTCATCATATTGTCTTCATATATAAGGTGATGATATTTTTGGAATACTATAAAACTATTTTCATCCCAATTATCCAATCTATCAAAAGATTGGATTATTGCTTCATTTTTTACTTTTATATCGCCATCAAAATCATCTAATATCTCAAAAACTAAATGTGGTATTTTATTTACAAATATTTCTAATTTATGCTGTAAATTATACTTTTTAAAATTTTCATTATTAAAAAAATTTGTTTTGTTAAAATAAATTAGCCAATCAGAAGATATCCAACTCTCAATAAAATACCTTTCATAATTCGTATTATCACTAAAGAGTTGTTGAATAAAAGAAAACTCTTTTTCTGTTGGGTTTTCAAGACTTCCAAGGTAAGAGATCAATAAAAGTTTTATATGAAACCTAATCTCATCAGAATATAGTATATTTTCAAGCTCTAATGTATATTTATCCTCATCAGTACCTCTTAAAAATTGTATAATTTGCTTAAACTGTTCTCTTATACTTAAGTCTTGACTTGTTGTTAAAATATATTTATACAAAGATATATCTTTTCGTGCAAAATCTCTTGCAAATACATAATCATAAAAAGTTTGATGAAAAAAAGATATTTTGTTGTTTTCTTTTTTTAAGATATCTCGACTTAATAAGACAGATAATTCATCTTCAAATTTATCCTCAAAGTATAAAATGGGAACTTCAATTTTTTTCATCTTATCCATTTTTTGAACAATTGAATACAAAAGTTCTATCATACTTTGTCTAGTAATTTTATCTATATTCTTATCTTGAATTTTCTGTTCCCAAAATTTATTATATAAATCTTGTAAAGTTTTGATTGATATACAACTGTTGTCATTAGGATATAGTTCAATAAAGATTGAAAGATGCAAAGGTGTTCTAAGAAGTTCAATTAATGTATTATTTAAGTTCACTGACTCCTTTGTAAAAGTTTTTATTCTTTCATTCACATATTCAAAACTTAATAATCGTGTGTTTACTATATTTGAATCATCTAAACTTTTGAATAAAGGGTCATTTTTTAAATCATACTCTCGAATAGAAACAATAGTTTTAACATTATTTATATATTTTAATTGTTCTATAAATTCTAAGATTATGTTTATTACTTTTTTATTTGAAGACATAGTCAAAGAAAGGGCATCTAACTGATCAATTAATACTACAACTTTTTCTTTTCTTGATAATTGTTTTATAGAATGAAGAATATCATCTACTCCAAAATATTTTGAAAATGAATCTTTTGTTTCTATATCAAATTTATCACTTTTAATACTTAAATATGCTGTTTTATTTTCTATAAGATTGCTTTGAATTTTACTTAATATTGCAGTTTTACCAATACCCGCTTTACCAGTTAAAACTAACAAATCATCTTTAAAATCTTGGCTTAATATAAACTCATCTATTTTATCAATTTCAGGCATTTCGATAAAACTATTTTCAATATATAAATTTATAGAGGAAAGTAAAATGACAGAATTTTCTTGAAATTTTTGTTTTATATTATCTATTGATAATAGGTTTTTATCAAATAAATATGGATAATATTGTATTGCTATATTTGGATATTTTTCAAGTAACCCTTCAATATCTTCCCAACTCCATACAATAACAGTAAAATCACATTTTTTAGTTAATTCTATCGCTTTGTCTTGTATTGCAGTATCTTGCTTAAAAGAGTTTGCAAAAATAAAAGTATCAATAGTAGATAAGTTTGAACTAGTAGACTTTACTTCCTCTTCTAAATCTTTAAGAAGTTCAGTTTGTATTTTTTTATCACTTCTTGATATTATTTTATTTTTACATTGAAAAACTATTTGTTTTTCATCTTTTGCAAAAGAAAGGCCATCTATCCCTTTTTGAGATTGACCTTTTCGTCCATAAACTTGAAACTCAATAGCATATTTTTCTGAACATAAATCATTAATTAATGATTCAAATTCTTTTTCATCTTTTAATGGTAGGAATTGATATTTACTCATATAACCCTACTACATCAATCACTTTATAATTCAACATATAAAACTTGAGTCTTTAAATTTAAATCAATTTTACTATTATTTTCAAACATAATAATTATTACTTAACTAATACTTTCATATCCACTATAGCTTTCTCTAAACCTGTAAACACACTTCTTGCTATTATACTTTGACCTATATTTAACTCTTCAATTTGTTTTATATCTGTCATATATTTTACATTTTGATAGTTTAGTCCGTGACCTGCTGCTACTCTTAACTTTAGTTTTTTTGCTAATTTTGAAGATTGTTTTATAACTTTTACTGATTTTTTAAGTTTTTTAGCTAACTCTTCTCTTGATAACTCTAACTCTTTTATAGTATGGTGAGTTTTATTTAATCCACTATAAAGCATTGCGAAAATATTTGCAAATGTTCCTGTATGAAGTTCAATCCATTCTACATTTAACTCACGTGAAAGTTTTATCATCTGCTTAGTTGGGTCTATAAACAAAGATACCTCTATCTCATTTTGATGAAGTCTTTTGATTGTTTTTTCTATCTGTTTATAGTTTGATTCTAAATCAAGTCCACCTTCTGTTGTAACCTCTGCCCTATTTTCAGGAACTAAAGTAACTCTATGTGGTTTAAGATTGCAAACTATATCTATAATCTCATCATTTATACTACACTCCAAATTAACAGGAAGTGGTGAAAGTTTTATGATGTTTATAGCATCTTCATCATGTATATGTCTTCTATCTTCTCTTAAGTGGATAGTAATTTGATCAGCACCAGCTATTTTACATATACCTAAAGCATCTAGTGGACTTGGGTCATTTATCCTTCTAGCCTCTCTTAAAACTGCGATATGGTCTATATTTACACCTAACAACATTTTATATCCTTCTGTTTATAATATTTAATCGTATTTTATCAAATATATTCTAAAGTTAGGTCATTATTAGTATAAAATATCTCTGCATTAAAGATATTTCCCCTTTGTGATTTTAAATTGTTTAATTGTAAACTATCACCTTTAAAAAGTCTTTTAACTTGTCTAAATGTTAAAAGCTTATTCATAAATCTATCCCAAACAATCTTTTCACAAGCTTGACACTTATACCCACCATTTATTTTTATTACATCGCCTAAACATTCACATTTAAACATTGTAGTAGATTTTGTTTCATCATTAAATATTAGTTTTAATTCGCCTTGTTCTATTATGGCTGTTGTATCATAAAGTGTATTATTTGAGGACTTAAATCCTTTAAGCATAAAAGACTCACCTTTTAAAAGTTTTTTAGCTTCATTATCTTTGAACTCTCTACCAAAGCTATGTTTCCAAACTTTAGCTTTACATTTATCACACTCATAAAGGTTATCAAATACTTTTACAGCTCCACCACATTTACATTTTGATAGTATTGTATTGTTCATAACTACTCCTAATAAAAGTTTATAGGAAGATTTTAACAGAAAAAAATTGTTTTGTTTGATTTCATTGCATATTGCAATATTTTGAAGTTTTTTAGAGATAAAGAGTATAAAACTCTTTATCTTACTATTTTTTATTTATTAGGTTTACTACTTCTTGTAGATTTTCTTCTATCTCTTTTGGGCTCATTGCACCATCTATTGTTCCAACTTTAACACGACCTATAAATATTCTTTCAATGATACCTTTGTTGTCAACTTTATAAACAAAATATTTTACTGTATCTGATGTAGGAACTTGTAAAAAGTTTCGAATACTTCCATCTCTATCATATATCCAAGGAAGATGTTTTTCACCTTTTAGTTTAGTATTTTGTGTATGAGCTTGCCATCTTTTAATAAACCAAGGTGCATCAGATATGTTTGATATAATTACAAACTTACCAGCATCTGAATTTAACATTTTTTCTAAATCTTTAGCTAAAACAATCGACTCATGATTTCCAACAAATAATATAGTATCTTTTTTTATAATACTTTTTGTTGCAAACTTCTCATCATCATAACCAATAAGCTCAACAGTTTGTGGTAAATTTTTTATATCAATTACTTTCTTTTCTATCTTACAGGAGCATCAACAGTTAAATATGTCAATAAAACAACCCCTACTGTACTAATGATAACTAATCTTATTACACCCCAAATACTCATTTTTCCATCCTTTTAACTTCTCTGATAAATAACCTATCAAGTGTGAGGTTATCATCTATTGGTTTATTATCAATTATTTTATTGGCTAATTGTTTAGCTAAATATGGGGCAAGGACAAAACCACGCCCACCAACACCATTTAAGATATAAAGATTTTTATATCTTGTAAATCTCTCTTTTTGAACATTTGTACCATTTTTTAAATAAGGAAACTCTTCAATAGTCTTTTTACTATTTATAACCTCACCTACAATGGGAAAATAATCAACACTACAAGCCCTAGCCCCATAATACTCTTTAATAATATCAACATCTTCTAAATCAACTATATCTTTTGCTTTTAAAAGTAGCTCTTCATTGTCTTTTTGTTTATTTTCTATATCTTTTATATCTCTATGATGTGTTGCACCTATAGATACACGGTACTTATTGTTTTCTATTGGAAAACTTTTTGATACTGAACATAGTTTATGATAGTTATGCTTCAAATTAGTAGTTGTCGATATATCTATTCTTCTACCCCAAACTGAACGTATCTTTATATAAAACTCATCAAGTAAGTCTATATCAGAACCCGTTGTAAGAATAAGATTCTTAGTTTTTAACTCTTTATTTAAAATCCAATGTTCACCATCATATGAGATATTTTTAACATCAAAGTTAAATTTTGTTTTGATTTTTTTTCTTTTGTTAGTAAAACTAGTTGTCATAGCCTTACAAAGTCCAACACTATTTACTACAGTACCAACTTTAAAAAAGTACCCATCACCATCGGGCTTATATGAAAAATCCATATAAGGGATATAGTCTTTAAACTTTTCTTTATCAGAATCATTTTTAGGAACTCTTGTCGTTCCACAATTATGAACTAAAAATGGGAAATTTTTTTGATACATTTTTGTTGAATAGTTTAAAGACTTTGTAACTAAATCTTTAAACTCATTTGGTTTACCTAAAAGTGGAGATAAAAATGCACCAGCAGCACCAGAAGCTCCATATGCTACACTAGAACCTTTATCTACTAAAAGTAAGTTGTTTGAATGCTTAGATAACTCATAAGCAACACTACAGCCACTTATACCAGCACCTACAACAATATGTTCATATATCATTAGTTAAAACTGTTTTTTACTTTTTCTAACTCATTTTTTGAACCAAAATAGATTGGTGTTTTTTTAGATATATCATCTTCTAATTTTATATCTAATATTCTATTCTTACCATCAATAGAAACTCCACCAGCAAGTTCTATAATAAAAGATATAGGATAAGCTTCAAATGCTAAGTCAAGAGTTCCATTTGGATCTTTTGAAGTAGATGGAGATGAGTATAACCCACCTCTTTTAAATAAAATTTGATGAGTATCTAAAGCTAAAGAGTTACTAAATCTAAGTCTATATCCAATATCAAAAAAACTTTGCATAAGTTGTTTATGAGACTCATTAAAAGATGGTACATCACCGCCAGTTGAATTTATCTTACCTTTTTGCTCCAATGTAAAAGAGTCTTGCTCTTTAAACGATTCTCCATCATAAGATAAAAACTGAACACCTTTATCTTTTGTTGCAAAAACAAGTTGAAAAGTTGGTCCATAAGTTACATAAGATGATGCAACTAAATTAGCTCCATCAATAGTATTTTCATAAATAGCAAAAATAGTACCTAAAGAAAAATTTAGGTCTAAAAGATTGATATTGTCAATAGCGATATAACTTACAATATATTTTCCAGAATCATTAATCTGAGTATACTCTTTTGTATCTTGTCCAATAATTGATTTTATATCACTTACTTTTTTAAACTCATCAGATATTAAACTTGCACAAAACTTATTTATATCATTATTTGTATCTTCTAATGATTTACCACTAATTGCAAAATCATCATAGTTACTAAATACTTTATTTTCTATACCTTTAGCTATATTTTCAATAGCTTCTAAAATCTCTATCATCAAAATCCTTCTTTAATTATTATCTCTTTTATTAAACATATACTTTTATATTAAAATACAACTCATCATCTTTATTTTCAAAATCATATTCCAGTTTTTTAGATGATTTCATAGCAATATTTATTAGTCCAATACCTGCACCATACTCATGTTTCTCTTCACCTGATTTTCTTAACTTTTTAAAATATTTTTTTAACTCTTCATACTCAAGAGCATTAATATTATCAATTTTTGCAGTAATTTTATTCTTATCCTCTTCTAATATCTCATTAGAACTAGAGATATAGTATTCTTGAATATCTTCATCATATCCAATAATAAAAGAGCCATTGCTAACCTGCTTTTTTTCATAACCAACATATCTATTTGATGAATAGTTTAAAATATTTTGTAACTGTTCAACTGCAATATCCATTATAATATTTCCAATATTTTTATCAATATTAAGTGAATCAATTTTTTTTTCTAAATCTTCAATAATTAAAGAGACAATACGCTGAGATATAAATCCAGACACTGATACTAAAATGTTCCTGTTGATTAGTTCATTTGCATTATTCAAATTCTTAATTTTATCATAACTCATATTTCACCTCTTTAATTATTTTAATTAATTATTTCACATCCAAATAAAACTAAATTGTAATCTCTTTAATATCTGATATAGTCTTAAAGCTCTTATACACTATACCAATTAAGTTTTTTCTATTAGTTTTAATTTTTTCATCTTCATGGTTTACAAATACATTATCAAAAAAGTTATCTAACTCAGGTTTCAAACTAAATAAAGCCTCTAACTCTTCATCGAATGTTGTATAACTCTTATTGGTAATATCTTTAAACTTATTATACAATACAGTCTCGTTTTCATCTTCAAATAACTCTTCATTTACTGTTAAATCATTAACCTCTGTTAAGTCTTTAACAATATTTGCAACCCTTTTAAATGTAGCACTTATACTTTTAAAGTCACTACTGTTTACAATATCATCTAAAGCTTCAACTTTTAAACAAATATTTAAAACATCGTTTCTACTTGTACTACTTAAAACTGACTTAATAATACTTGGATTTACTTTGCTGTATAGCTTATAAATTCTCTCATTTAAGAACTCTACTAACTGCTCTTTATTTAAGTTGTTATACTCTTGAAGAGAGTTATCTATTATACTGTTTAAGTCTAAATGTAGTTTATGTTCATAACATATTTTAAATATACCCTGTGCTGCTCGTCTAAGTGCAAATGGATCACGGCTACCTGTTGGTATCATTCCAACACTAAATAACCCCATTAATGTATCAAGTTTACTTGACAACGCAACCACACAACTAAACGTTGTAGATGGTAGTTCACTATCCTCACCATTTGGTAAGTATTGTTCTTTTAAAGCTGTACATATTTTTGTATCCATACCCTCTTTTGTAGCGTAGTAGTATCCCATAGTACCTTGTAAATCAGTAAATTCATAAACCATATCTGTAAGTAAATCAGCTTTACTTAACATAACAGCATCACTTAATAACTCTTTATCCATATCAAATTGATTTGCTATTAATAATGCTATTTTAGCTTCTCGTTCACACTTATCATATACAGAACCTAAACCATCAACAAAACTTACTTTTTTAAGCCCTTCATTGTTTAGTCCATTTTTAATATCATTGTTCCAAAAAAACATACCATCAGCTAATCTTGGTCTTAAAACCTTTTCATTTCCTGCAACAATATGGCTGAAATCAGTCGTATAAGAGTTTGAAACAACAATAAACTTATTTGTTATATCACCATCTTTATAAACTGCAAAGTATCTTTGATGCTCTTTCATAGAACCTATAATCACCTCATTTGGTAACTCTAAGAACTCCTCATCAAAAGAACCTAATAATGCAGTAGGATACTCTGTAATAGCAACAACTTCATCTAATAGATCTTCGTCTATTTCTATAGTAATATCATTTTTCTTTTGAATCTCTTCCATTTGAGTCAAGATAATCTTTTTTCTCTCATCAGGGTATAGAATAACACCATTCTTATCAAGCTTACAGAAATAATCCCCAGCAAAGTCAAAGTTAAAAGGCTCATAAGATACCATTCTATGTGCAGCACTTGTCATAGTAGATTTTACACCATAAAGCTCACCATCTACTAAATCATCACCAAGAACGATACTCAGTCCTCGAATAGGTCTAATAAAACTATCTGTTCTACTTCCCCATCTCATAGATTTTCCAAATACAAGTTTTGAGATAAACTCATTTACCATATCATTTAAAAGTTCACTAGATTTTTTACCTTCAACAGTCTCTTTAAAATACAAAAACTCTTTGTCCCCTCTTTTAGCTACTTCTACATCTAAAACATCAACACCACATTTTTTAGCAAAGCCCATCGCTGCACCTGTTGGTTTACCATCTTTATATGCAATAGCCAATGGAGCACCCCACTGTTCTACCTCTTTATCATCTTGAGCAACTTTAAATTCTCTGTGCCAAAACACAAGTCTTCTAGGAGTATAATAAAAATTAAACTCACATAATAAACCATTTGCTTCTAATATATCAGCCCACTTTTTCTCAATATTTGGTAACTCTTTTAAAAATGGTATCGCTGGTAACTCTTCTACTACAATCTCTACTAATAATGGTTTTATCATACTAATCTTGCCCTTTTGCTGTATTCTCTTCTTCAGTATCTTTATTTTTATCTTTTAACTTAGCTTCTGCTTTATCTGTCTTATCTTTATGTTTCGCTGTTTGTGTTTCATTCATACCTCTTAAAAATATAAAAAGTAAAAATATAAATCCACCCCAAACTACTACGTCTAATATCTCTTTCATTATAACCCTTATTTCTTTCTTATTATATCTAAAATAATTTAAAGTCTTGTAGACACTAAAAACAATCAACAAAAAATCTAGTGTACTTTCTATATATTTGTGTCTAATAGAATAGCTATTTATAATTATTCGCTATAATATATAACAAAACTTTCATACTATAAATTTAGTATAAAATAGGAGTATCAAATTAAAAAAATAGAATTATTATCAAATGAACGTAGACTAAATATAATTCGTGACTTTTCTGGAAATGATTATGAAGATCAATTAGAAGAAGCATTAATAAAGATTTTAACAAATGGATCTGAGTCTTTACATCTAATCATAAATTTCTTTGAGTTATTAGATTCACCAAAAATCGAATTACCAGAGTCACAAGCAAGTTATTCAATAACTAATAGAAAAATCCATATAATTAAAACTTCAAAAGAGTTGGAACTTGCAATTAAATCTATGAAAACAACACCTTTTATAGGATTTGATAGTGAACAAAAACCAACATTTAAAAAAGGTGAAAAGTCTCATGGTATCTCTATAATACAATTAGCTAATGAATCAGATTGTTATATTTGCCAAATAAAACAAATCACAAATATCAAACCTATTTTATCATTATTAGAAGATGATAAAGTTATAAAAGTTGGAACAGGATTAAAAGGTGACAAAGATGAATTATATAATCAATTTAAAATTAAACTAAGATCAACTATAGATCTTGAAGAGGTATTCAATAAACTTTCTGCAAAGCAAGCTATTGGAGCAAAAAGATCAGCTTCAATATTTTTAAATAAAAACTTACAAAAATCTAAAAGAATGTCAAGATCAAATTGGGAAAATAAAGAGTTATCAAGTGGACAAATAAAATATGCAGCAGAAGATGCAACTGTAGTATATGATGTACTAGGTACTATAATAAAACAATACCCATTTATAATGAAGGTTATGCCAAGATTCTTTAAAATATAAATGTTTTTTCCATAACTTTACTCCAACTTCTATTGAAGTTTTTCTTTATATAAGAGCTAGTATGAGGAACTGTACATTTTGAACAGTCTTGATGTGTAAAATCTTTTGTAATAATTACTCCACCATCTTTAGAGTCTATGGTGCAAAAACTTTTTGTACTATCAACCCTAAAGTTTGGACAAGCACATAAATAACAATTTAACTTCTCCATATCATGGCATTTTTTATCTTTTGCATATAAAACACAAAAATCTTTCTCTTTGATTTTCATATTATCAAAATCAAAATATTCTATAAGGTCATCATCACTTAAATGTGATAGTTTATCTACTATTTTTTTATGTTTTAAACTATGCTTTTCATGCCAAGATTGATATGACATATTTAGCTCATCTTCCCTATAGCACAAGAAACAAAACTTTTTGCTTTTGTATTTATAGTTTGAAATGTTGAAAGTTCATCATCTACAAGAGGATAACCTAAAGTTCTAAGTTTTAATTTTAAATTTTCCATATTATCATCACTAATATCTAAAGTTATCTCTCTTGGAGTCTTTTCAAGATTAACTTCCACTTCTCCATAGTCTGCTTTTAAAGCTTTTTTTAATGTACTTGCACATCCTCCACATTTTACATTTTCTACTTCTAAAGTCCGTTTCATAATAAACTCCTAATATAATTCTATAGTTTTATAATAACCGATATAAGAATTATAACATACATCGTAAGTATAAGTTTTTTATATGATGATATATTTGTCATATTTTTTATTTTTATACCAAAATAAACACCAATTAAAGATGCAGTACCAACTAAACTACCCTCAAAATATAACATATGACCAGCAAGACTAAGTGAAATAAATCCAGCAATAGAACTAAATACAACAAAAAATAATCCCAAAGATGAAGCATCTTTAAGATTATAATACATATATCCCACAAGTATAGGGGTAAGCATAACCGACCCACCAACACCAATACTCATAGCAATAAGCCCAATAAAAAATCCAATAATTAGTAAGGAAAGTTTACTATGTTCTTTGCGTTCTTTTTCTATAATAGTACTACTTATAGAGATTCTATAAATAGCAAGTGATACTATAAATAAGAATAAATATTGTAAATATATACCATCAATAGAAGTAACAATCAAACCACTTAAAAGACCACCAATAAATCCACCAGTTCCTATTACTAATCCATCTTTTATTATTGATTTATTCTTTTTATAGTTTAAAAAACTTCCAAAAATAGAGGTAAATACCATTTGTAGTATTGATATAGCAACTGCACTTTTCATAGAAAATCCAGCAAATAAAAGCATAGGGATAAGAACCATACCCCCACCTACTCCAAAAAAACCAGCGATAAATCCTGTAGCTATTCCAAAAGTAGTTAAAAGAAGTATCATTTATTTTAGAGTTTAATCTTTTTTCATAGCATCAATAAAGTTTTCATAAATAACTTCTAACTCTTGATCCTCTTTTGATACATCTATGCCATCTTGTTCTTTTATTGCATGTTCTAAAACTGCAACCCTTTTAAGTAAATAATCAAACATCTCTTTAGATATATCAGGTAGTTCATTATGATTTAGTTGTGCTTTATCTCCACAATCTTCTCCAGTTCTTTTTATAATTCTTGCGGGAATACCAACAGCAGTTGAACTACAAGGTACATCTTTAATTACAACTGAATTAGCACCAACTTTACAATTTTCACCTATTGTAATGTTTCCAAGGATTTTTGAACCACTACCTAGAACACTATTTTTTCTAATCGTTGGATGCCGTTTTCCATGACTAAGACTTACTCCACCCAAAGTAACACCTTGATAGATAAGAACATCATCTTCAATTATAGTAGTTTCCCCTATAACCACACCAAAACCATGATCTATAAATACTCTTCTACCTATTTGTGCACATGGATGAATATCAGTATTAGTAAGTAGTTGAGAAAATCCACTAAAAATCCTAGCAAATCTTTTAAATCCACTTTTATATAATCTATTTGAAATTCTATAGTTAACTATCGCCCAAACTCCAGGATAGTTAAATATAAGCTCAAATTTTGAGTGTAATGCTGGATCATTTTTCTTTGGTATTGAAAAATCTTCTTTTATAAGTTCCCATAAACCTACTTCTTTATTCATCTATTCTTTTCCTTTTAAAATTTTAAAATACTCTTCTCGTTTAATCTCTTTAGCTCCCAAAGAAGCTAAGTGTTCATTGTAAACTTGACAATCAATAAGTCTAATCCCATTCTTTTGGGCTTGATTACATAGATGATAAAAAGCAACTTTTGAAGCATTTGGTACTTTACTAAACATACTCTCTCCACAAAAAATATCACCTATTAGTATCCCATATAGTCCACCTACAAGTTCATCATTTAAATAACACTCAATACTTGTAGCCATACCCATATTAAAAAGATTGGTGTAGGCAAGAATAAAATCTTCACTTATCCAAGTATCATCTTCATCTTTTCTTTTTATATTTGCACAACTTTTTATAACCTCTTCAAAGTTTTCATTTGACTTTATAACAAAATTTTTATTATTTATAACTCTTTGTAAGCTTTTTGATACTTTAAACTCATTTGGATAAAGAACCATTCTTTTTTGTGGACTAAACCAATGTATATAGTTATACTCATCAATAAACCATGGAAACAATCCATTTTGATAAGCCAGTTCTAGCCTTTGGGGATGAAAGTCACCACCAATACAAACTAAATCATCTTTCATCATATCTAAAGTTGGAAAATCAAAATTATCATCATCAATAAGATATACTTTATTTTCAGTGTCTAATATCTTCATTGGGCAATTACCGTTTTTAGATAACTATTATCATTAATATATTTTTTTAGTATACCTTGTAGAGCCTTATTCTCTATTTTACTCATAAGATTATTTAAAAGCTCACCTTTATCATAATCTAAATCTTCAAATATTTCAATAATTGATTGTGACTCAATAAAGTTCTCTATTTTCATCTTACCATTTTCAAATATAACATTAAGCTGAGATGGTGAACTAAATAAATTATGTTTCATTCCAAGTATATCTTGATAAGCACCAACTAAAAAGAATCCTATAAAATAATCCTCTTTAGATAAATCTACATCGTGTAGGTAAAGTGGTTTTTTAGAATCAAATGGTATCTCCCCATCTGAGTCACAAGTTATATCCCATATATTTGCACTTCTAGTAGCTTTTTTATCTAAATGAGTAATAGGCATAATAGGAAACTCTTGCCCTATTCCCCAAAAATCAGGTAATGACTGAAAGATAGAAAAGTTTAAAAGATACTTTTCTTGTATCTTATCATCAAGTAGTTTTAACTCTTTATCATCTCTTATATCTATTAAGTTTATAGCTTTTTTAATAATAAGATGAGTTAAAACCTCTGCATTACTTCTATCTATTAAATCTACATACCCCAAATCAAATAGAGTTAAAATAGACTCAAGATGCTCTAATGCATCGTGCATATACTCTTTAGCACTATTTTTAGTTATATCTTCATATAAAGAGTTCATCTCTACTATTAATGGTGGATTTTGTTCTTTTAGTTTTAGATTTGATTCATTGTATTCACTTGAATACAACTCTAATGTTGGAGCTATTAAAACAGAACTAGGAGCTGATATAAATCTACCTGATTCTGTAAATATATTTGGAGCTTCCACCCCATTTTTTAATGCAATATCTTTTAAAGTGAATACAACATCACTAGCAAACTCTTTTAAACTATATTGTATTTGCCCCTCTTGTGATGAATACTCAATAGCCAAACCACCACCAATATTGATACTATCAAGTCCATTTGCACCCATTTTCTTTAACTCAGCATAGATATGACCAGACTCTTTTAAAGCTTTTTTAAGTGGAGCAATTGTCCCCATAGATGAACCTATATGAAAATGTATCATCTTAAGAGCATCAGTTAAATTATGTTGTTTTAACATCTCAAAAGCTTCAAGTATCTCCATAGAGCTTAGACCAAACTTTGAATTTATTCCACCACTTTTAGCCCAAGTACCACTACCTGAACTATGAAGTCGTACACGAAGTCCAATATTAGGGATTGGTAAGTTTAACTCTTTATGAACCTCTATAATTGTTTGAAGTTCATTTAAACCTTCAATAGTCAAAGTTATATCATGCCCTTGATATAGAGAAATAAAACCTAAAGTTATCATCTCTTTATCTTTAAAACCATTTACAGTTATAGGAGCATTTTTATTGTTATATGACATTGCGAGAAGGAGTTCTGCTTTACTACCAGCTTCAAGCCCATAGTTTAAATGAGAACTGTTTTTTAACATAGGAAGAATATAGTTTGGAAGTTGATTTACTTTTAAAGGGAACACAGCATAAAATGATGAGTTGTACTCGTACTCTTTTATAGCTTCATTAAATGTTGTATAAAGTTTATCTATTTGCTTTTGAGTAATATGAGGAAACCTAAGAATAAGAGGACCAGTTAGTCCATCATTTCTAACATCTTTAACAATATCTATCAACGCTGGAGTTGAGGCATAGTCTAATTTAATTACACCATCATCAATGATAAAGTTATCATCACCCCATATATCTATCCCGTAGTTGTTCACTTATATTCCTTGTTTTTTCTATAAATCAATGTTTAATCTAAAATAATATTTTCTTTGATTTGGTGCTTTTATTCTAACAATCAAATTAAAATCAATAAGTAGTTTTAAATCTTTTTGTATAGTCCTGTCTGAAAGTTTAAATCTATCTGCCATATCCTGAGCTGTTAACATAAATGAACTATCTTTATTTGATAAAATTTTTATTATCTTTTTTTGCCTTGGAGTTAAATCAATTTTTTTATCATCTACTATATGTTTAATAACATCTTCTCTCATGTGTGTATTAATTCTTGTTTTTAATATTGAAAGACCTTTTATCATAACATCACTCATATAATAAAAGAAATAAGTCATATCATAAGAATTCTTATCATTTAAATCACTTCTTTCAACATCTATAAATGACTTATAATAATCCTTAGCTTTTTTTCTATATATAATTTCAGATAAAGAGATATAATAAAACATATCATAACCATAATGCTTTAGTAAATATGTAAATAGTATTCTTACTGTTCTACCATTACCATCTATAAAAGGATGGATATATGAAAAAAGGAAATGAAATGAAATTGCTTTATATATATTATCAATAGGCTTTTTTAATTCATCCTCTTGTAAAAACTCTAATAACTCATCAATCATTTTATTCATTATACTTATATTTTGAGGAGGAATAAATATAACTTTTTGATTTGAACCTAATATCTCATTTGGTACTGTTCTGTAAATACCTTCATCTTCTACTTTTTCTAAAGTTCCTTTTGTTGTTATATTATGAATATTTTGAATTAAATCATTATCAATCATATCATCTTTATTTCTTAATTCCATAAGTGCAGTAAAGTTATTATAAATCATTAATTCATCTTTATCTTTAGGTTGTTCATATCCTTTAGCTAAAGTTCTTGCTCTTTTAACTGTACTATGTGCACCTTCAATAGTTGAAGAGTAAAAACCTTCACATATAAGTGTCTCTTTTAATAACTCAAAAGTAAATTTATCTTTAACTAAATATTCAGTAGTTTTCCAAAAATTTTTAATATCTTCTATATTATTTTTTAGTTTTTGTGTTTCAACTATATAAAACTTTTTTTCATTAAATTCAAATATCGTATTTCTATGTTTATTTCTATAGTCTTGTACAATTTCAACAATTTTATCAAAATTACAATTTGAATCTTCGATTAAATTCTTTTTATATCCAATTTCATTCATTGTATAATAATTTTTAATTGTTAAATACTTTGCCCACTCTTTTTCTGTTGTAGGATAAGTTTTGTTATTCATAGTAAAAACACCTCTATTAATAATTTTTTTAAAACTCTTCTAAACTTATACTTTTTTCATCTTTAGTAGTAAAATCTTTTGTCCAAATTGTACCATTTGTTAATTCATCATCACCTATAAGTGCTATTTTAGTAGCTCCCTGTTTTTGTGCGTTGTTAAGGTGTTTGCTAAAACTTCTTACTTTATAGTCTGTGATAACTTTGATAGTTTCTCTTTTGTCATAAACAGCAGAAAAAACCATATCAACTGCATCAGCACTCATAGCACCAACATATAAAATTTCTTCGTCGGACTCTGGTTTAATAATAAGTTCTAAAAGTCTTTCAATACCAATTGCAAAACCAACAGCAGGAGTTGGTTTACCACCTAAGAACTCTACAAGTCTATCATATCTTCCTCCACCAGCAATTGCACTTTGGGCTCCAATATTATCACTTACAAACTCAAATGCTGTTTTTGTATAGTAGTCTAGTCCACGAACTAAATTTGAATCTACTTCATATTCTATTCCGTTGTTCTCTAATATTTCTTTTAGTTTTTCAAAATCAGTATCACAAGTAGCACATAAGTTTTCAGTGATACTAGGCGCTTCTATAAGAGTCTCTTTACAAGAATCATTTTTACAATCAAGAACTCTAATAGGGTTTGTTAAGATTCTTCTATTACAATCTTCACAAAGCTCTAACTCTTTTAGATGGTCAACTAAACCATCTTTATATGTTGGCATACAATCTTTACAACCAAGTGAATTAAGCTGAAGGTTGAAACCTATTCCAAAGAAGTTTAACATCTCACTTATCATTAAAATAATAGTTGCATCTTCATAAACGCTAGCTTCTCCAAAAGATTCACAACCAAATTGGTGAAAACTTCTAAGTCTTCCCTTTTGAGGTCTCTCATATCTAAACATAGAACCGTGATAGTAAACTCTGTTTAACCCACCTGCTCTATCCTTTTTATTTTGAACAAACCATCTAACTACACCAGCAGTACCTTCGGGGCGTAAACATACATCATGTTCACCTTTATCAATAAACTGATACATCTCTTTTGAAACAATATCACTACTTTCACCAACACTTCTTTTAAATAAAGCTGTCTCTTCTAAAAGTGGTGTTTCTATATAACCATATCCATATTTTTTTGCAATTGCAGAACAGTTTTCTATAAAATAGTTAAAAAGTTCACTATCATTATCAATAATATCTTTCATACCTCTAAGGCTTTGGATGTTTGCCATGTTTGTAATTTCCTTACATTAATATATTAAATGGAGGGTATCATAAATTAGCTTTTATGTTAATATATCACTCAATAACTAGTTTTGCATTTCTTATTACACTAGATGGAAAAGTGATACCTATTTGCTTTGCTGTATTTTTATTTATCACAAGATACACATTTCCATACTTTACAGGTAAATCTTCTGGTTTTACACCTCTTAAAATTCTATCTGCCATTCTTGCAGATTGTTTTCCTAACTCTTCATGGATAAAACCATATGTGAATAATGCACCTTTTTGTACCTGCTGGTAACTAGGAGCTGATAATGGTACTTTATTCTCAATTGAGTATTTTACAAAATCTTCAATCCTAGCTTCTATTTTAGAATCTCTAGGTAAAAATACAGCATATGAACATTTTTTACACTCTTCAAAAAGCTTTTTTACTGTCATTTTATCAGGAAAAGCTTTTTCTATTAAAGTAATATTTAAAGATTTAGCAACGTCACGAATCGCATCTCTTGAGGCAATAGAACTTCCATCACCTTTAGTATAAGGGATCAATATATTTTTTATATTAGGAGATATAGTATGTAACCACTCAAATCTTTTAGCATCTCCCGTTGGTAGTCTAATACCTGTTATATTACCTTTTGGTGCATTTTGATTTATAACTATATTTGAACTTACGGGATCATTAACAGGACAAAACACAACAGGTATATTAAGACCTTTTACAGCTCTTTTTACCTCTTGCGCTGCAGGAGTACTAGATACAAGTATTAAATCTGGTTTTTGCTTTATTACTGATATTACAATTGATTGGATATTTTTAATATCGTTTGCGGCACCAGGAACAATATATTGTATATTTTTATCCTCTTCCCATCCATAACTTTTCATCTTCTTTTTAAATCCATTAAATGTATTATCATCAACAGTAGATAAAGATACAAATGCAACTTTATATATTTTAACTTCATCTTTTATATTGTTTAAAGAGATTGTTATAAATAGTGTTATAACAAGCGCGAGGATTATAAAAATATTACGATTCATTAGTTTAACCTTTTAATTAAAATTATATACTTTAAATAGTACTATAAGTTAAATAAATAATTGCATAATAAAAGGAAGATATAGGATGAAGTTACCTATAAAGATAAGTTTGGGCGTTTCAATAGTGAGTATTGTGTTTATGTTACTTCTATTTAACAATATACAGAACCAACTAATTCAAACAAAAAAAGAATTTATAGTAGAAAAATCTATAGAAGATTTAGAAGATTTAAAAAAACATATTGATTTAGTAATTACCAAAGCAAAAAACACCTTAACAACAATAGCCATTACAGATACTGCTGCTAAAAATGTTATTGAAAAACAACAATTTAGATTTGAACTATACATGAAAGATATAGCAGAGATACGTACACTTAAATATATCTCACTAGATGGTAATGAGTTGTTAAGTATTTCTGATAAAACAATTGCCGATAACATTAGTAAAAAATCTTATTTAAATGAAAACTCTTTTATCATGGCTATAAAAAATAAAGTTTTTATAAGTGATATATATTTTACTGAAAATGATAATGAGATGATGATAGATATATACCAAAGTGTTTTAGATATATCAACACAAAATATTTCAGCAGTCATCGTAGCAAAAATCTCAATGGGTTTAATACAAGATATAATTAGTGATAAGCTTATTGATTTTGATGGAATTGCATTATTAAATCAAAAAACAAATAAGTTTTTATACAAAAGTAGCCATACTAAAAATATATCAAATGATGATTTCTTTTCCTTAACATCAGATGTTAATATTATATTAAAAGATGGTCATTCTCATCTTTTAGTTTCAAGTGAATATAAAAACTTACAATTAAAACTAAAGCTATTTTTACTAACTAAAGAGAGTACACTTTTTTATCAAATAGAAAAAACAATAAATAAAAACTTACAACTACTTGGCTTAATTATACTTTTTTCAACAATTATAACCTATCTAATAATTAGTAATACTCTAAGACCTATTGAAAAGTTGATTAAAGATGTTAAACAACGTTCATCTAAAATTGATAATAAGTTTAATATCAATACCAAATCAACACTAGATGAAGTTGATGAGATGAAATACTATTTTGATATATTTATAAAATTAATCGAACATGATAAAAAGCAGTTAAAAAACTTTAATATAACTCTTCAGCAAAGAGTAGATGAAGAGGTAAAGAAAAATCAAGAAAAAGAGAATATTATAGCAAAACAATCAAAACTAGCAGCTCTAGGAGAGATGATGGATGCTATTGCACACCAATGGAAACAACCTCTTAGTATAATAGGAATCAATATACAAAACTTAAATATGAAAGTTATGCTTGATGAAAAGGTAACTGCTGAAATGATTCAAGAGACAAGTGAAGAGACACAAAAACAAATATTGCATTTAGTTTCAACTATAGATGAATTTAGAGAATTTTTTAGACCAAACCAACATCAATCAATCATAAATGTAAAATCTATGATAAATTCTACTTTGTCTTTAATGAGTAATGAACTTATGGTAAATAAGATAAAATATGAGATTAGAGGTGATGATACAGCTGAGGTATCATGTATTAAAAATGAATTTAAACATATATTTATAAACTTAATCAACAATTCAAAAGATGCATTTAATGAAAATAATACTAAAAATAAAAAAATGATTTTTGAGATATTAAAAGAAAATGGGCGAACAATAATTAAAATATATGATAATGCGGGTGGGATACCAAACGAATATATAAATAATATATTTATATCAAACTTTACAACAAAAAAAGAGGGTCAAGGTACAGGTATAGGATTATACTTAACAAAACAAATTATTGAAAAACTTGATGCTACAATTGAAGTTGCAAATGTCAATGATGGTGTATGTTTTACAATTAAACTATAAAAAACTAGATTTTAAATCACTATAGTAGTTTTCTATCTTTTTATTTTGGTGCTTAATTGCACCTTTTATTAAGATTTCACACTTTTTAATTATTATATCTTTTATATCTTTGGCATATTTAGAATTTATATGTTTTTGTAAAGATTTTATTCTATATGTATCCATAAGTGGTGTAGTAAATGACAGTTGTTCTTTATGCCCCGCAATCTTTTTTATTAATTGTTTTTGGATAATTCCAACTTCATACTTATATAATATTCTAAGCCACAAATCATAATCTTCACAAACTTTTAAATCAATATCAAATATACCTACATCATCCAATATAGATTTATGAACCATAACTGTAGATGCACCAATAAGTGTATTTGCAATATTTTCTTTAAAACAAAATCCTGATTGTTTTTGTTGATGTTTTTTTTGTTTAATTATTTTGTTATTAAATAACCATTGTTCATTTGTATGTGAAAATAATACATTTTGATTTTCTTTATGAAAGTTTATTTGCTCTTCTAGTTTTGTATCTTCCCATAAATCATCACTATCTAAAAAACACAACCATTCACTTGACGATAGTTTTATCCCTTCATTTCTAGCACTTGAAACACCAGAGTTATTTTGTTTTATATATTTAATTTTATTTGGGTTTATATATAAAAATGCTCTTAATATATCTTCTGTATCATCAGTAGAGCCATCATCTACTACGATTATTTCATATGGTTGAACTGTTTGATTCAATACTGTTTGTATAGTTTTAACTATAAAGTCAGCTCTATTGTATGTTGGGATGATTACACTTATTTTCAATGTATCTACTTTTTAAGAGGGTTTAGTTGTTTTTTTATTTTTTTAGGGATTTGTCCCATTTTTAATTCTGTTTTTTTTATAAAGTTATTTTGATTATCAAACTTATTTACATACAAAATATTCTTTTTTATATCAAAACTAATCGCTTTAAATACAAAGCCATTATCTTCAAAAGTTAAATTTAATTTATCCATTTTTATCCACTTTTATTTTTTTGTATTATATCCTAAAATGTTCTAAGTTTTATATTTTCACTACTCTTTATCGAATTATATTCTATATAATCATTTTCAATAGTTTGCAATTCATAATAGCTTTGATTTGCATTATCACTTACAAATAATTTTGATATACCTGATATTACAACACTTAATATAACTAACGATATTAATACCTCAAAAAGTGTAAAACTATTTTTATTCAAAACATCCCCTTGCTTTCAATTATATCAAATACTATATTAGATAAAATATATTTTTAACATAAAGGATAACAATGCAAAAAAGAATTCTTACAGCTACTTTAGTAGTTTTATTTATATCTATATTCACAGGATGTAGTTCAAAAAAAGAGGTACAAGAGTATAATAAACCAGCGGTTTACTGGTATAATAAAATGATAAAACAAATATCAAATGGCCAAATAGATGAGGCTGATGATACATATACATCACTAGAGTCTGAACATAGAAATTCACCTTTATTACCAAGTGCAATTATGATTATTGCAAATGCACATATGGATGATGAAGCTTATCAAATGGCTAACTTTTACTTTGATGAGTACCTTAAAAAGTTTGCATTAAAACAAGATGCAGATTATATTAGATTTTTAAAAATAAAATCTAACTTTTTAGCTTTTAAAAATGAGTTTAGAGAACAAGAACTTTTAACTAAAACACTTGTAGAGACAGATAAGTTTATAAAACTTTATCCACATTCACAATATATCCATGTAGTAAAAACTATAAGATCTAGACTATTTATGGGAAAAGCTATCTTTGATAAAGAGATTTCTGACCTTTACAGTAGAATTGATAAACCAGCAGCACAAACTATCTACGCTACAAAAGCAAAAGCAAGTTGGGAAGATTTAGAATCTATTGAGCCTGTTAATACACCTTGGTATAGAGCAATATTTGAATAGTATTAAAGGTAAACAATGCAACTAAAAGATTATGATAGTTTTCCAGATAGGCTACCAATACTTGTAGAGGATAGTATTTTTTTATATCCTTTTATGATAGCTCCAATATTTATAAGTGATGAACAAAATATTAATGCAGTAGAATATGCAATAAACAATAATAAACTAATAACAGTTGCAGTAAGTAAAGAAACTACAGATAAAACATCGAAAGAGTTTTATAACGTAGCTGTTGTTGGAAATATCATGAGAAAAATAACTCTTCCTGATGGTAGAATCAAAGTACTTTTTCAAGGCTTAGAAAAAGTTGATATAAAAGAGATAGTAAACGGTTCACCTTTAATGGGTATTGTTGATATACTTCCAACTTTACCTTTTGAAGAGAATAAGATAAAAGCTATACTTGATGTTTTAAAAACAAATATAGATAAACTATCAAAAATAAATACAAAGTTTCCTATTGATTTAATCAAAACAATTGATGAAAGTACAGACCCAATAAGAATAGCTGATTTAGTATCTTCTGTTATTAGAATATCAAATGACGAAGCATACAATCTATTTAAAGAGACAAATATTGAGTTAAGACTTTTAGGTATTATTGAACATATCAAAAAAGAGATTGAGAGTTTTAAACTTAAAAATGAGATAAATAAAAAAGTAAATACAAAGCTTGATAAACACCAAAAAGATTATATCTTAAAAGAGCAGTTACGAACTATTCAAAAAGAGTTAGGTACTGATAATACGAGAGATAAAGAGATTGCAGCTTTTAAAAAAGAGTTAAAAGCTTTAAAACCTTTTATGCCAAAAGTTGGATATAAAGAGACAAAAAAACAGATTGAAAAACTATCTAGAATGCATCCTGATAGTGGAGATGCTTCAACTATACAAACTTATATAGAACAAATTCTAGAGATACCTTTTGGAAAAAAAGCAGATGAAGCTTGTGAAGTAAAAGATGTAGAAACACAACTAAATCAAGACCATTATGCATTAAGTGAACCAAAAGATAGAATTATAGAATTTTTTGCAGTTAAACAACTTTTAGAACAAAGAGAGATAAAACAAGATAAAAATAATAGTACAGTTTTATGTTTTGTTGGACCTCCAGGTGTTGGTAAAACTTCACTTGCTAACTCTATAGCTTCTGCACTAAAGCGACCACTTGTAAGAATTGCACTTGGTGGTATGGAAGATGTAAATGAACTAAGAGGACATAGAAGAACTTATGTTGGAGCAATGCCAGGAAGAATAGTACATGGGCTAACTACTGCTAAGACTATGAATCCAGTGATTGTATTAGATGAGATTGATAAGATAGGGAGCAACCATAGAGGTGATCCTACTTCTGTTATGCTTGAGATTTTAGACCCTGAACAAAATGATACATTTAGAGACTTGTATTTAAACTTTGATATAGACTTAAGTTCATGTATATTTATAGCTACTGCAAACAATGCTGGTAATATCCCTGCTCCATTAAGAGATAGAATGGAATTTATTGAAATAAGTAGTTATACTCCAAGTGAGAAGTTTCATATAGCAAATGACTATTTAATCCCTCAAGAGATAAAAAAACATGGTCTTAAAAAAACTGAAATAACTTTAAGTAAACCAACTATTGAACTTATTATAGAAAAGTTTACAAGAGAAGCAGGTGTAAGAAACCTACGAAGAGTTTTTGGTAAACTTTATAGAAAAGTTGCAAAAGAGCTTATGTATGATAAAGATATAAAAAAAGTATCTATAAATACAAAAAATCTTGAAGATTATTTAGATAACCCAGTTTTTGAAATAGACCCTGCTGATAAAACAAATAGTGTAGGTATTGCAAATGGTCTTGCATGGACAAGTGTTGGTGGTGATGTTCTAAAAATTGAAGCTGTTAAATTTGCAGGAAAAGGGACTTTATCACTTACAGGAAACATGGGTGATGTTATGAAAGAATCTGCAAGAATAGCACATAGTGTTGTAAAAAGTTTAATTGATAAGAAAAAACTTAAAAATGCAACATTTAAAAATAGTGATATTCATATGCATATTCCTGAAGGTGCTACACCAAAAGATGGTCCAAGTGCAGGTGCTGTTATGGCACTTACAATTGCATCTATATTAAGTGGTAGAAAAATAAAAGCTGATTTAGCTATGACAGGTGAACTTACACTTACAGGAAAAATTTTACCTATTGGTGGATTAAAAGAGAAACTTATAGCTGCTCATAAAGCAAAAATGAAAAAAGTATTAATACCAACAAAAAACTTTAAAAGAGATTTAAAAGATATTCCAGATGAAGTTAAAGAAGATTTAGAAATTGTTGCTATTAGTAAAATAGAAGAGGTGTTAGAGCACGGTTTAGTTTAGACTAAAATAGGAAAAATAAGTGGATAGAATAGATCATATAAATGAACTTTTAGAAGATACTGAGTTTAAAACTACTAAAAAACAAAGTATCATTGTAAATAATTTCTTTTCACTTATTACTATTGTTATAATGTCTATTGCTATTATTTTATATGTAAACTACGTAGTACCAGCTCAAGAAGCTAAGAAAGCCAGAGAACTAAAAGAGTTAAAACATCAACAACACTTAGACTTAAGAGCAAAACAGATTGCACTTTCTCATAAACTTAATACCCCTAAACAAAATATCAAAGACAATAAAAAAGAAAATACAAAAGAAGCAACAAATGAAACAAAATAATATAACAGCCACAAATATAATCATTTTAATCACAGTTATAATGTATGGAGTTCAAAATACTATTGAAAATGGTATTTTATATCTAGGGTTAAATATCTATTTTTTTAAAGCTGAGCTTTATTATCAACTTTTTTCAACTATGTTTACACACGGCGGTATTGCACATATTTTAATGAATATGTTTGTTTTATATCAGTTTGGAAATATGATTGAAAAAGCTATAGGTATACCAAAATACCTATTTTTATATATCATTGGTGGACTACTTACATCAATAGGAAGTTTGATATATATGTATTATACTGGTGACTGGTCAAATCTTGTAGGAGCTAGTGGTGCGATTAGTGTACTTCTTGGTTGGTTTGCATTAAAAGATAAAACACAAAGAAGTGGTATCATTGTGTGGGTTCTTCTAATATCATTTGCACCCCTACTTTTAGGACTTCCTATTGCTTGGTATTCACATCTTATTGGATTTGTTTTAGGTTGGATTATGGGCTATTTTATATAGTAAGGTGTATAAAAAAGTGTATCATTTTTAAAAACTCAATTTTTTTATACACCTTTAAAGTGGGTACTTTTAAAAATATTTGCACCATTTCTAATTAGTAGGTCAATAACCTGCTATTCTCATATTATAGGTTTTGTAATAAATTGGATTATGTAGTATTTCCTATAATAGGGTGTATAAAAAAGTGTATAGTATCTTTTTTATTTCTCATAAAATCCTATAATATAGTACTTTAATTACTTGTGTTATAGTTTTAAAATAATAATACAAGGAGCTATGATTAAATATGAATAAAGAATTTAAAAATTTAACTAATAAATATCATTCTGTTGAATGGTTATGCAAAAGTATAGAAAGAACAAGAAATAGAAATTTATTAGACTTAAATGATAAAGCCAATTTATATGCAAAAACAGAATTTTTAATTATACTTTCAGATATTGTATTAAGAATATCACAAAATACTAAACTAAATGGAAAGCTACCAACAAATCAAGAGTTTGTTGACTTTATTAATTTATATATAAATACTGAATCTGATAAATCATCTGTACTTATTAAAGACAATGGTATTTTAGCATTATCATTAATAATATATGAACAAAATAAATATATATATCCTGAAATGAACCTAATTGGAAGAATGCTTATTTTATATCGTGAATATGAAAAAGACATTGAAACAATTGTTGGATTAAAAATAGATGATATCTTAGCTATTTTATTAGAACTAAAAGGTCAATATGATGACAATAACTTTTTTATTTTTACAGAAGAAGTAATAAGCTATGATGGATTAGATATTCTAACTGATGAAAAAATAAAAAAATTCCTTGATTATTTTTCAATAACAATAAAAGATTATAAGCTAAAATTAAAAGAATATGGTTTTGATAAAAATCAACTTTACAGTTTTAGACTTTTAGAAAGATATCCAATTATTAAAATTGACCATAGATATATAGTTCCAAGTATTGATAATCTTTCTTATAGTCTAACATTTAACCTAAATATTCATCTATTAGAACACTATTCAAATATTGGAAAAGGTGGTAAATATCATAACACATTAGGATATCATTTTGAAAATTATATTGAGAAGCTATCTAGACATATATTTGAAAATATTATTCCATCAAGTGAAATTGTTCCAAAAGATACTCTTAATTCTGAATTTGTAGTAGAACATAAGGATTCATCAATTACAGTTGAAGTAAAAAAGTTTAATTTTAGAAGAGATAGTGCATTTAAAAATTCTATTGATGATTTAAAAGAACTTTCAGAAAGACATCTAGTTAAAGCCTTTGCTCAAATTGAAACAACTCTGCAATATGTAAGCACAAAAAATAAATATGGGATTATTGTAATATTTGGAGATTTAAATATGCATTCAATGGTAAAAGATTATTTAAAAGAAGAGTATCCTATTTATACAAAAGATAATGGAGAAGAAGTTAATGTTGAATATCTAGATAATATTATAATTATGTCTGTAGGTACATATGAATCTTTGTTATCAAATAATCCAGATGATATATTAGAAATAATAAATACTTATTTAGCAAAAGATAAAAATCAAAGAGGCGATGTTTTACAAACAATATCTGCAATGGAAAAAGAAGCGACACATCCATTGCTTAGAGATACTTATAAAGAAGTATTTGATTCATTTGAATTAGAAAAATTTCAAAGTGAAATAGAATAAATAAATGAATATTAATGATATACATAATTTAGCAGAAACTTTTGATAATGGAGTGGTAACCTAAATTCATACAAAAAACTTAAATAGTTTTAAGTAAAATAAATGAATAAAGGTTAGAAATGAAATATAGTAAAGAATTCAAAGATTCAACAGTACAATTAATTTTAA
>Ga0114922_10000189_pt1 | contig 58333 bp, 50 predicted proteins | sample AartaG_FD_100975 | JGI IMG/M metagenome (GOLD analysis project Ga0114922, IMG submission 100975) | Deep subsurface microbial communities from Aarhus Bay to uncover new lineages of life (NeLLi) - Aarhus_00045 metaG | ecosystem: Environmental > Aquatic > Marine > Oceanic > Sediment | place...
ATGCCTCTTTAAAGTTCTTTTCGTCATCCATGGCCCTCTTCTTATCTCATATTAAGATCTTTGCTCCTAACGCTTCTAGTGGATTTTTTCCAAAATACCCTCTACTGTCTGAATTGCAGACAATGGATAATTCTGTTTGACCGGTTCCGTCATCCTGCGTAAAATAAAGACAAGGAAAAAACCATGATAAAAAAATTCGGTTATCTTCTCTTCTTCACCTTTGTGATGCTTTCCATCCATGCTGTCTCCAAAGAGGTTCAGGTTATCGTTATTGCCAATTCTGCCCCGATATACTCCGAATCCCATTCCGAAAGCTATAAGATAGAAACGGTCAAAAAAGGGACGGTTCTCACCCTGTTCGAATCCGGAACTAAGGGCTCAAATTGGCTATACGTTTCCTACCAATCCCCAAGATGGAGGGCAAAGGTAACAGGCTTCATCCAGTCACGTCTGGTCGAAAAACTATCCGATAAAAAACCGGCAGAGATGCCAAAAGAAGAAATTAGGGAAGCAAAGGACGAGCCTGAGGTTAAGGAGATACCGGCTTTAACGTCGTTGCCTCCTTATAAAAAATATTCACTTACAGATGCTAGGGCTTCTTGGGAAAACCCTCGCTGGTTCTCTTTGAAGGTTGAAAGCCGGGCCGACACAAGCGTAAGCCCAGCCAAAGTGGTCCCTATAATCAAGGAAAAGAGGAAAGAATCGGCTTTTGAGGTTAGAGAAGAAAGTGTAAAAGCGGAAGAAAAAGTCCCCCTAAAACCCGGGAAAGAGGTTGTTATTCCCAAAGTCGAAGTTGTGGCAGCTTTAACGTCGTTGCCCCCATATAAAAAATATTCACTTACAGATGCCAGAGCTTCTTGGGAAAACCCTCGCCTTTTCTCTCTGAAGGTTGAAAGCCGGGCCGACACAAGCGTAAGCCGAGCCAAAGTGGTCCCTATAATCAAGGGGAAGAGGAAAGAATCGGCTTTTGAGGTTAGAGAAGAAAGTGTAAAAGTGGAAGAAAAAGCCGAAGCCGAAAAGGAAGAAGAGCCTCAAGTAAGGCCAAAAAAAATCCCTCGTCTCGGAAAACCTTCATGGCTCACTCTCAGCTTAGGGTATGGGCCATCCGGTGGAAGCGGTCTTGGAGGATTCGTCCAGGTAAATTTGAAGAATGGGTTTTCTCTTCATTTCGGAGCCGGTTATTATCCAACATCCTATTATTATTCAGAATATGATTGGGCAAAAAACAGGATTCTCTACAGTGTTGGAGTAAAGTATTATCTCCCCTTTGGCTTTGGCAGAATTCGCCCCTATTTGGATTTACAATATGGGGGAATCAGCGTCGAGGCAGTAAGAGTGGTTACAGGAATATGGTACTCCCAATACACGTATGAAAACATCCAAAAAACCTTGTTAGGCCCCACTTTTTTAGCTGGCGCAGAAATTAAAACAGGGGCTATCGGGCTGAACGTCGCTTTTGGCTTATCATACAACACGACAAAATGGGAATATTGGGATAGGGATTATTTTTTGACCGGGGATGTCGGGCTGTTGATATTCTTTTAGGCAAAAAAAAAGCCCGTTCAGCGAACGGGCCTTCCCTTATTCCTTAAAAGGTCTGTTCAGGGAATAGATCCTTCTTTTATTTACCGTTTGAATGGAGATATGGCATTCGTTTTATCGCTCACCCTTTTTATTCCATAAATAACGGCTCCACTCCCCGCAATGACTGAGGCAATCCCACCAGGTGTAGTAAAAAAAGCAAGAAAACCTTTATTGTCAACAACATAGACAGAATCATCAACCTGAGCAATTTGGTTCAATTCAATATAGGCCTTTTGCCCTACAAATACTCTATCAATAGGATTGTTTTCAATTTTCAGCACCTTGAGATCTTGATAAAAATCCGTGATATTGCCCACAGTATGGATATGGTCATCGACCTGGAGAAGGCCTTTCACCATAAAGATTTCTGCCACTTTTGTACCTGGGTTGTAATCTGCAATTTTCCCGACCAGGGCCTCTCCTTCAACCTTTTTCTCTTCATAAAATTCTTGTATCGACTCCGCCAACTTTTTCTCAAATGGAGCCAAAGCAATCGATATTCTAGCGGTTTCGTTCTCTCGAATTTTCAATCCTAAAAAACCCTGTGAGTTAAAGTCTCCTAGATGGCTCTCGACGCCATAAACATATAGTCCTTTTTCGATTCCTTCCACTTTGAATAGGCCGAGAGTATCAGATGTGCTGCTATCATAGGTTTTATCTGTATGGATATTCCTAAATTTTATGACAGCTCCTTCTAAAGGAGTTGTCCCATCCCTATAATAGATGTGTCCCGCAATATCACCAATGGCATTATCTTGGCTCTCTAAAAATCCAGGTTTGAAAAGAAAAAGAAGCACAAAGACCACAATACCCACTAAATAACACTTTTGTTTAGCACCTTTAAACATGTAATCCTCCCTATACAGACTAAATATACTTATATTTAAATTGCTTGTCAAGGAATTTCATAAGTATTTTTTAATTTTAGGATAAAATTAGCTCATTTTTTTTGGAAAAAAAATTTTGGAATGGGAATCTTGATTTTTTTCTGTTTTTCTCTTGGGTCGATCGGATCAGGAAAGTAAGGAATCTCTTTGTCACTTATGACAGCTTCCGGATTCTCGTTGACCAGTGCAAGGGCACTGTCTTCCCCAATTTTTTCAGCAACTTTCCTTACTGCCTTTGAAAGCCACATATTCACCCGACGAGGACTGTGTGAATCGCTGGCAATGAAGTGAATGAGGTTTAAGTCAAGAAAACGAAAAACACCTTCTTCAGTCCTGCCGCCGTATTGCCTAGTGAAACTTCCGCTATTAGTCTGGACGAGCCCACCCATTTGGACTAACTCGAAAAGCAAGCTAGGATTCTGTCTGAAAACCGAATTTCTCTCTGGATGAGCAATAATAGGAGTTATCCCCTCACTCATTAACTCGAAAAAAATCTCTTTTACTCCCGAAAAAACATGCTCTGACGGAAATTCAACGAACATATAAGAGCTATGGTTCAGAACTAATGCCTTTCTCTTTTTCTTTATTTTATCTATCAAGTCGTGAGAAATATGTACCTCAGCTCCTGGTAATATCTCTATATCAATTTGGCCCTCCCTAAGCGCTTTGTTAAGCTCTTTGTTTTTCTCCTGTACAATTCCATAATTTTCGCTTAGGTAATGACCCCGAAACATGTGAGGTGTTGCAACAATTTTTTTAATACCTTCGCATTCTGCCACCTTTGCCATTTCGACGGCTTCATCCAAATTTTTTGCTCCATCATCAACTCCGGGCAGAATGTGGCAGTGAAGGTCAATCATGATATTTTTAGTAATACCGAAAATAAAGATAGATAAGTTTAGAATATTGTCTCTGGAACAAAGACAATGTCATTCTCCTGAAGCGGGAAATCCTGTTTTTTCCCCTTGATGATGTCTTTGACATTCACTTTTATTGGTCTCTCTTTACCGCTCTCATCCTTTCTTCTGACAATCACACCGCTTTTAGAAGCTCTTTCTGTAAATCCTCCCGCCATAGCAATCGCTCTATAAAGAGTAGGGATCTCAGACTTGCCAACTTCAAGTGCACCAGGGCTCCTCACAGCGCCAATCACGTATATCGCGACTGTCTCCTCAGGAAGGACATAAATCGTATCATTTGGCTGAAGAGGTATATTTAGCGAGGCATCGCCTGAAATCAAATCTTTGATGGAGATTTTAAGAGTCTCGTTTAAGCCATCTTGGCGCTCTCTCATAATCGTGATTTCTCCTCCAGCAACAGTAGAAAACCCTCCAGCTTCTGCTATAATATGCAGTAATTTCTGCCGTCCTATAAGTTCATAAAACCCAGGATTTAGAACAGCTCCAAGCAAGGCCACTCTTTTGCTCCGATACTCAAGTATAAAAACTGTTACCTGGGGATTTTGTAATAGATCCTCCCCAAGAAGCTGATTTAACTTATCCTCGAGTTCTACCTTGGTTAATCCTCTCACTTCTATTTCCCCTTTCAAAGGGGGGAATGTAATTTTCCCATCTTCTGAAACCCGTACTTGTCTACTCAGCTCTTCATTACCAAATACAGTGATATCCAAAAGGTCCCTGGGTCCTATTCTATATTCCAGAACATATTTTTCCTGACTTTCCTGAAAAGAAAAAACCGGCAAAATTAAGACAAGAAAAAAAATTGTGATAGCAACTTTTTTAGGTTCCATTTTATTCCTCATGGTGTTGAGTCCCTGAATGATATTATAATTTATCTCAAAAAATCGATCAATCGATAGGATTTGTTTGAGTTATATTTTTTTTTGACTTGATCCCCATTTTGCTCTAAAAGATATCCAGAAGGAAAGGAAAACGAGCTTTAGGTCCAAGTAAAAACTTTGCTTTTGGATATAATGCAAATCGAAACGGAATTTCTTATTGCGAGGAGCATCTGGAGGAAGATATATCTGTGCAAATCCTGTAAGCCCCGGCCTTATGCTATGCCTTTCTTGATATCCTGGGATGTCAGTCAAGGATTTTGTGCTTGGATTTCCATTAATCTCTATTTCTTCTGGCCTTAGAGCTCTGGGCCCAACAAAACTCATGTCTCCTCTTAAGATATTTAAAAGTTGGGGAAGCTCATCCATTGCTGTAGCCCTCAAGATTCTTCCGATTTTTGTAACTCTCGGATCGTTCGCTTTTGCTTGGACCGGGCCTTGATCTCCTTCTGCATTTACAATCATAGAACGAAATTTCAACACTTTAAAAATCCTGCCATTTTTACCCACACGATTTTGTTTGAAGAATATAAATCCTCTATCTCCTAACCATATAAGAATAGTAAACAATAGCCACAAAGGCATTGATAAAAAGATCCCCATAAACGATAGCACAACGTCAAAAGGTCTTTTCAAGAAATTTAACTTCATCTTCTTATTCTGCCAAAATAATAACCTATTCAATTTGTAGAAGAAAATACCCAAAACAGATGAATTAGGGGGTGATTTTAGCATCTTGAAGATCACCTCAAAGGGTGATCATCAGAGCCGTTTCTATTTATGAACAACTAAAATCTATATGTGAATTTCATAAGGGCAACATTCCGATTGACGCATCCTATCTGGAGATGGTTCTCTCCAATCTTTGATTCCAAGTGAATGGATAGAATGTCATCATCTAAATAATCTTCCCAAATAATTTGATCGTTAAAAAAGACATGTATCAAAGGCCTTATATCTCTCTTCACATCCTTAAAAAATAAATTTAATAGAATCCTCCTCCCATCAAGCTGTAAATCATAGGGAATTCTTTTTGATTTACTTATATATACATCTTCTAAGACTATTTCTTTTGAGCTTAAAACTTTTTCTATTTTACTATTTATTTCACTAATTTTATTTTCCTTATTTAGCTTTCCATAAATTTGGCGTATCTTTATAAGATTTCTAATGTTATCTGGATCTATCTCCAGGGCCATTTTATAGAAATCTTCCGCCTCATATAGATTATCGAATCTATGGAAAGAATCACCAAAATATTGTAAAACCTCTACATATTTTTCTTTTTTTCCTTCAGGAATTCTTAAAATACCCTGTCTAAATTGGTTCCCTGCATTCACAATGTCCCTATGATGAGTCTGCTTGAAATCAAGAAGAAGCTGGAAGGAAAGCAGATCTAAATCATCAAGAGCTGCGGTTAAATTTTTCTTTATCAAGCCCCTCTCGATAAGGTAAGACTCAAGCTCTTCCACTTCCACCACTCTATCCCCTGTTAATGACAGGTATTCACGTAAATAGTCCTCAACCTTTTCCAATTCTGTTCCTTGTTCAATATTGCTCTTTGCGAATTTTAAAAGGGCAGATTTCTGCAACTCAATAAATTCGACAGAATCAATCAGGCTCTGATTGGAAAGTTTTTGATAAAACTTTATTCTCTTTAGCCTTTCCAGACAGGATTTATAATATCCAGCAGCCTTTTTCTGACGGAAATAGAAGTATTGTAACTCTCCAGAATCGTAATCTCGTCTTGCTTTTTCAAAATCCAAAAATTCAGCCGCTGCTAACATCTTATGCCTTTGATGCAAAGAAAGAGATTTTTGACCAAGAAAATCTGCATACCACCTGTAAATCTGAGGCTCTTCAGGCAAGATTTCTGTTATAACTTCATATTCTTGAATATTCATCTGCCAGACATCGAAGATGTTATGGATTTTTTGTCGGTTCTTTCCTAAGCCAATTTTTTTTAAAATCTCTTTGGTAAAATTCTTATCTTCATCTGAAAGCTGATTCCAATTAGAGAGATAAACTTTACCAGTTTCATAATAGATATCATTGTTTTCACCAGCAAGGAGTGCAGCTTTCTTGTATTCATCATAAAAATCCTGATCCAATGGTTCAGAGATAGAACTCAAATTCATTAGAGACCTAGCGAGATTAAAATGACTAAAGTAAGAGGCAGGATTAATTTTTATAGATTTATTAAAATTTTGCACAGATTTCTGAATTAAAATCTTGCTTCTCGTTTGAGCACCTGGAGTCTGCTGCCCTAGCTCAAAGTATGCTTTGCCCAGTTCATAGAATGTGAGGTCATTATACGAAAAGGCTCTGTTAGCTCTTTCCAATATTTTGATCTTTTTCTCAATATCCTCAGTCTTTCCTGCTTTGTAATAAAGATGAAAATTATAGTAGATTAATACATTTAAAGCGCCAACAAAAACAACTGTTATTATCAAGACAGTCCTTTTTATTTTGCTCATTTCTTACTCCTAAGCTGGATATCCTCCTCCTCTGGACTTTGCTGACTTGGCTTTTTCAAATTATTTCTTCTCTTATAATTTGTTATTACCAAGGTTAAGGAAAGAACAACAGAGAAAAGCAACATATTTGCTGGGATATGAAGATTAAAATCCGTAATGGAGTGAAATAAAATGCAGAAAACAGAAACAAATCCCCCGATAGCTAATCCCTTCACCTCAGGATGTCTCCTACGTTTCCATAAGCGAAAAGCATTCATGATTAGGAGGAAAATACCTCCAACAAGCAATATAAAACCAACAATCCCCATCTCAGATAAGTATTCAAGATAATCATTGTGGGCGTGGTAGATTCTTATAAGCTTGTTATCTATCATGAGGTCAGGATATATAGAGGGAAAAGTTCCCAACCCTGCGCCGAAGAGAGGATATTTTGAAAAAATTCTGAGCGTATTTCCCCAAAATATCGGACGACCCTCCACAAGAATATCATCAATAGCAAATCTCTCCACTGTGGCATCAATTCCTATATAAAGAGAAATAATAATCACGAGTAAAAAGGAAATATTAAGAAAATTTCTTATCCCCTTTTTATGATGTTCATAGCTCCCAAAATACAGCTTAGTTAATCCGAAAAAAAGGACAAAGGTGAAAAACAAGATAAACATTCCTGAACGAGATTTAGAAAACAGTATGGCCAAAGACATAATGATGATACTGCCAACTAAAACCAGATTTATTGAAAGGCCTTTTTGAGAAAGGCGAAGTAATTTCTCTCTCCATTTTAACCCAGCAAATGAAAAAAACGAAATCCGAGATATTATTAGTCCAATAGCCAGTGGAATGATCATCTCCAAATATCCCGAAAGATGATTTCGATTGACAAAAGTGCCTGTCACGGAATCTAAGTGATAGATTTTTTTGTAAAATAATATATTTGGACTTCTGTTATAAAGCTCGAACAAACCATAAAAAGCTTGAAAAGTTCCCAAAGCCACCAATGCTGAAAAAATTCGTATTATCTGTTGTTTTTTTGTCACTGTCTTGACAATTAAAAAAGCAACAAGGAAATAGGAAAGAACTTCAAGCCCTTCTCTGAAAGTATGCGAAGGAATTAAAGAAATGCTCATAAACTTTCTATTTAAGAAACCAACAGAATTGAGTTCATGGAAGGAAAATGTATTCGGCGAAAAAATCTTAACCAACAATTTTGGAAGAGGAATAATCTGTAAAACTATAAAAGTAAAAACACCTATAAACATGTAACTCGGCCACTTTAGGGAACGGGAGAGAAGCTCATTATCCTGAGGCTTTTTTTTCATTATAATAAAAGAGACGAACATAATAAGCACTATGAGCTGAATGGTAAGTATCGACCATTCGCCAGTCGAAGCAGCAGGAAGAGGGCTAAAAATAATCAATCCCAAAAGACCAAATTCGATGACTCTTTCACAAAAAACATCCCTTTTTGAGAGCATACGAGGTTTTTCACTTCTTCTGTCTTTCATCATTTTTATAAAAAATTCATGATCCAGATTGACTATTTTTTTCCTTCTGCGTAGTAATCGTACCGATAATATCTATAGTAATCCATAAAATAATAATCCCCCTTCCTTGTTTTTAGTTCATTAAATACAATGCCAATAATGTTAGCCTTGGCTTTTTTTAGTTCCTCGATAGATCTTAGAAAAGGTTTCCGCATCGTTTTTTCTGCTTTAATAACAAATATCATGCAATCTGCAAGCGTGGAAATAATAACCGGATCAATCACTGCAACCACAGGAGGTGAATCTATAAGAATAAAATCAAATCTATTTTTAGCCTCTTCTAACAACTCACCCATCTTTTTTGAATTTAAAAGTTCTGCAGGATTAGGGGGAATGGGCCCGCTGGGCAAGATCCAGATGTTTTCAATGGATGTCACCTGAATCGATTCATTTAAGTCTGTTCTTCCAACTAAATACCCACTTAAGCCTTTCTTGTTTCTTACTTTAAATATTCGGTGGAGCCGAGGCTTTCTTAAATCTGCATCAATAATTAATACCTTTTTCTGAAGCTGGGAAAAAGAAACAGCCATATTTGCTGCAGTTGCGCTCTTACCTTCCTTAGGCATAGCGCTGGAAAATACCATGGTTTTTGGAATATTCTCGGCATGAGAAAGCAGAATCGATGTCCTCACTGTCTTGTAATCTTCGGAAATAACCATCTGTGGATAAAGATAATTAATCAGTTCTACCTCCTTTTCCTTATCAGAAACGGTTTTCTCTTCATGATCTTCCTCCCCGTATGAATAACTGTGTCCTAGATAAGAATTAGATCTACTCTTTTTCTTTTTATCTACAGGAGGCAGATACGGAATTACGCCTAGAGAAGGGAGGCCAACCATCTTCTCCACCTCTTCAGGCCCCTTAATTGTATTATCCAGATATTCAAGAATAAAACAAAGGCTTACTCCTCCAACGATTCCAATGAAGAAGGCTAAAATAAGATTTAGTTTCTTTTTTGGCGAAAAAGGCCTTGATACCGCTTCCGCGGGATCAACGATGGTAATATTGCTCGTTTTAAGACCCTCTAATCTTGCTGATACTAAAGCCTCATTTCTCCTAGCTATCAGTGTATTGAGTATACTCTGCTTGTTATCAATTTCCGTTCTTAGATTGTGATAACGGATGGTGTTCGAATCCATTTGGGTAACGTCTCTTCTCTGCCTATCGATTTCTCTTTTAAGCGACAACTCCCTGTTCGAAGCCTCTCGGTATGCCGCTTCTGCTGCATCAACCTGACTTTTTATCTCGGTTTGAAGCTGCAGTTTCATGTTATCTATTCTCGTTTTGAGTTGTACCATCTCCGAATAACCTTCTTTATAATTGATCTTCATTTCATCATACTGGTTTTTTAAACGTAAATACTCTGATTTAAGCGATTGGATCGTTGCATTTTCTGCAAATGGAGGGAGAGAATCTACATCTAACTCCTTAAGCTGTTGGTAGTTAGCTTGAGCATTAATTCGATCAATACGGGCCTGTGTATAAGCTGTATTTAAATTAGAAAATGTATCTACAGCCGTGCTTTCAGGATCAGACAAAACGAAAAGTTCCTCTTCTTCGCCAAATCTTTGGAGTTCTCGTCTTGTCGTTTCCAATTCATCGCGTGTTTTCGCTATTTCTTCACTCAGGAAATCAGAGGCCTGTTGTGTTGTTTCGTACCGTTTCTCAACTGAAAAATTAATAAATTCAGCCGCCAGAGTATTTACAATTTCAGCAGCAAAATGTGGATTAGATGATGAATAGCTCACTTCCACCAGATTTGTGTTACGGATAGGCCTAACCTCAATATTCCCTTGAATCGAGCTTGCGGCACCAGAATAAGGATTTGACTGTCTTACAGGTGTTGATTCTTCCTTATCTGAATCATTCTTTGACCTTAGCCATTTTAAAGTCAGAAAATCTTTCACAAGAGTTATCAGATTCTTTTTCCGACTAGTTCCACTGGGGCTGAGACCGGATGCTAGATTCATTTTTCGTGCTACTCTTTCTGCAAGAGACTTGCTCTTAAAAAGCCTGAGTTGGGTATTGAAGAATGTCCAGTCACGCATCATAGATGATTGATAAAAAGATTCATCAATGCTAAGCATCTTGGAAGATCCTTCTTCTATAAGCAAAGTTGTTGTTGATTTGTACATTGGAGTGGCGAGAAAAGAAAAGATCCCTGTGAAAATTACAGTAGTGCTCACAAAAATCACTACCATCCATTTTCTTTTGAAAATCACTCCAAGGAATTGCATTAAGTCCAATTCTTTCTTTTTTGTTTCGTATTCCATATCAGTATCCTTTTTATTGAGTCATTCGTTCCTTTGTTCGAATATATGGATATTAATGTCGTTTGTAATCAGCTTCTATGTGGATTCTTAATATATTCATTAAAATTTATACGAAAAGTTGCCCCCGACAAAGAAGCTATTCATGTTCAATCCACCATAATTTGATCTTCTTTCCAACTTACTCAGGCTTAATCCCATTCCGATATTGTTTACAACCCTGATGAGAAAGCCTACGCTGTGGGTACGATATGTATCTGTCCTGAATATTTCTTTATACTGATCATCTTGAGGCTGGATCAATATCGGCTCGGGATAATTATTCCTTCCGTATGCAAAACTATAATTTAATCTCAATGATTGAGATAAATAATAAGATATTCCGGCCCCATATATATTCTCAATAAAGTACACATTTATAGCCGAAAAAGAAAATTGGAAATCTCTCGAATATTGCACACTAAAATTGAATCGTCCTAATCTAAAATAAAGTCCAGCACTTCCAATAGGCCCGGAATAGCTCATTTTTCCTTTTTCTCTGGGAAGGACCTTTCTAAATCCATAAGAAAGAGTCCCACCCGAATGCTTTATAATAGGAAATCCTATTCCTACCCTCGCTTCGTATGAGTAAGAATCCCGCCAACGGGATTCAATATTTTCAAAGGAATACTCAGAATAGCCACCTCTGATAAAAATTTGGCCCCGGGTGAAAACATTGTAAAAAAATTCAAAACTTGCACTCTGAATTCTACGGTTCAGTGACACCGAAAGATCAACATCCCATCCTGGAAGCGTTTCATCCTCATAGCTTAGTCTCTCATCTGACCATAAAAAACCAAAAGATATCCTTCGAGTCAGTTCAAAAACAATACTGCTATCAAGCCTTTTGGCAATATAGGTTACAGGAACTTCAGTTTCACTTGAAGGTCTTCTCGTTGTTCTTCGGTTTAAGTAATTCCCGGAGAGAACGAATCGACGAAGAAGAAGCATTCGGAAGCCAGGAGAATAACCATTGTTTAATGCTCTTTGGTTCCTCTCTTTTGCAAAAAAGATATATTCTGGATTTTCTGAAAAAGAAAGAATAAGCCAATTGCGATAAGGAAGATATACTTTGACTTCAGGAGATATAAAAGCTATAAAATCAGGAACAGGGCCATCTTCATCTCGAACGCCATATATATTGCTCGTGTATCCAAAATTTCTAAATTCAAGTGTTGGATGAATCCGAAAAGGCCCAATTTTCCACTTGGCCATCTCATCAATATCAACCAGTTCAGAGTTAAATGATTGATAGGTCTGGCTGTATGCGGAAGTAACGAGAAGTGATAATGCGGAAAGAAGCAAAACTAAATTAAACAACATGATATATCTTATTTTCATTTTATTTTCACGACCCATCTGTTATTTATTTCCCAGCTTAGCCTTGATAAGTTGAACAAAAGGTATCTTCCGCATCAGAGTAAGCACCAATTCTCTGTGCCAATCAAAATTTCCTTTCTCCTTTATGAGAGGAATTACTCCATCGTTTTGAGCAACCTGGAACATTTTTTCTAATTGGGCATCGTTAAACTTGGCACAAAATTTTCTCGCATAATATCCCACTAAAATCTCTCTCTGAATTGCTCTTTTCCATAATTTCTCATATTCTGCTAAAATCCTTTTTGAAAAACATCCCTTCTTAAAGGCCGTGTCCACTACTCGTGAAGCAATATCCGAGCAAAGCAATCCAAAATAGATTCCTCCTCCAGTGGTTGTTTTTACCTGACCAGCCGCTTCTCCTATCGTCAATACTCTTTCCCCGTAGGTTGGAGAAACTAAACCCTGGGCAATGGCCTTGAACTGGATTCTATTCTTATCCAAGATCATTCTTCCTTCAGGATAAAAACGTTTGAGTATTCGTCCGAAATACTCCTTTGGGCTTTTGTCTGTCATCAAACCCAGACGAACTATATCCCCATTTATAGGGACAGCCCATGCAAAAGCACCTGGTGCGACCTCCTTACCTATAAACACATGAGTGCAGTCTACGTTAGCCAATTTAAGCTCAGCCTGAACTCCATTGAGAAAGTCTTTAGGATATCCCAAACCCAGCTTTTTGTGCAGTTTGTAATTTACTCCTGTCGCAATAAGGACTAGCCTTGCCGTATTTTTTTCTTTGGATTTCTCCTCTCTTTTGGAAATAATTTCGACATGGGAATTATTAACTGAAATATCTATAACTCTGTTATCACACTTCACTGAAACACCTTTAGACAGGGCATCAGCTAGGAGGTTTCTATCAAATTTTTTCCTATCAACAACATGGGCAAAAGGCTGAGGATGATCATAAATGAGTGAATTACTATTGGGAGAAATCCATTTTATTTGCTTAATCTCTTTCAAAATAGGACTAGAAGAAAGATGGAATTCGCTGAATGCTTCACTTCCAACGATACCTGTACAAACAATATGATCCCCGATTTTTTTTTTCATTTCCAAAATCAAAACATCCAGACCTCTCTCTGCCAGATTCCGAGCAGCATTCAAGCCACTCGGTCCGCCACCGATAACAATCACATCATGCATCGACAATTCCTCTCACTTACAATAAATTCGGGCTGTTTTTTATCTCTCTCAATGGCAAGACATGCTTATATGCTCCAAGGAGATATGGAACCGAATAGTCCCAAGCCAGTTTTTTTTCAACTCTCTCTCTCCCAACTTTCATCATATGAGACCTCAGTTCAGGATTATTTGTTAGATATATTATCTTATCTGCCAGATCAATCACATCATTCGTTTTTGCATATAAGGCAGCATCTCCACAAGAAACTCTCGTCTCTTTAAGATCAAACGCAATGACTGGTTTTTCCAGCGCCATATATTCGAGTACTTTATTCATGGTTGATTTATCATTCAAAGGATTGAAAGGATCAGGCTGAACGCAGATATCGCAGGCACTCAGAACGGAAAGCATTTCGTCATCAGGAATTCTTCCAGTGAATTTAACATGACTTTCTAATCCCATATTCAGCGATTCTTCATGAAGGTCGGGTTGAGAACTGCCTCCACCAACAAAAACAAACTTTATATTGGCTATTCCCCATTTTTTTATTATTTCCTCAGCAGCTTTTAATAAATACTCCGTCCCATCTTGAGGGTTCATGTTGCCTAAATATCCTACCAAAATCTCTGCTTTATTCTTTAATCCTTTTTTTGGAGGAACAATTTTGAAGTTATCAAGATCAGGGCCATTCCGAACAACAAAAACATCCTCAGGCTTCTTCCTTCCTCTCTCTATGGCCGTTTCTTTATAAGATTCATTTGTCGCAATGACAGTGTCAGCTAGCCTATATGAATTTTTTTCAAGCCAAACTAAGGTCTTAAAGATTTTACTCTTTGGATTTTTAAAACCACGCGATTGCATCAACTCCGGGACGAGATCATGTTGGTCAAATATAAACTTTTTCCCTAGTAATTTATAGGGAAGAGCTATCACCCACAATAGATCCATAGGATTGCATGCATGGAACACAGAAAATCCGTGTCGAACAAAAACCCAAAATGTTAAAAACGTTCCAAAAAACAAGGAGCAAAAACCTTCGATAACGTGCCCTAGAATAGATTCCATTGTTGGTTTTGCATAAAAATAAGCTCTCAAATTCTTACTGATTTTTTTATAAACCGGGTCATCAGGATACTTAGGAGAAATAACTGTGACTCCCCAACCTGCGTTCACAAGCGCATTCGCCTCCCGGATAACCCTGTTGTCATAAGAAAAAGAGCCGTCTTCAATAAATATCAAAGCTTTTTTCATCTTAAAAGTGAGATTATAGTCTTACCAACATATTCCTATATATTTTGCCTGCGTTATTGTTTTGTTGGTAATGCGTACAAGATCAAACACATATTGTTCTTTGTTCAGCAGAGGAAAAATATCTTCAAACTCAGAATTTTTGCTACCAATAATTATTATTTCGGAGTGATTTACAATATCTCTTGGGTCTTTAACCATAAGTCGAGAAATGTGTGGAATGCGTTTCTCTATATATTCCTTATTTGCTCCAAACAATTTTGCAAAGGATACTTGCTTATCGTAAATTTTTATTTCATATCCTTTGCCCAATAATATTTCAATCAGCTCGACTATCGGTGATTCTCTGAGATCATCTGTCCCGGCTTTAAAAGCAAAACCTAAAATTCCAACCTTTTTCTTATCAAGGGCGATAATCCGTTTTACGGTATTTCTAATTTGCAGCTCATTGCTCGGAAGAATGGCATCCAGTACAGGGACCTTGATATCTAGCATCTTCGCTTTGTAGGACAGAGCTCGGATATCTTTTGGTAGACACGATCCTCCGAAAGCAAAACCTGGCTTAAGATAATAGGGAGCAAGATTCAGTTTTGTATCTTGACAAAAAATCTCCATCACCTCGTGTGAATCAATATTTAAAGCCCTACAGATATTCCCTATTTCATTGCTGAATGTCACCTTTAAAGCATGAAAAGCATTATCAGCGTATTTAATCATCTCAGCAACACTGATGGAAGTTTTAATTAAAGGGGCATTAATATTTTCATAAAGCTCTGCAACCTCATCTGCATCAGTTTTATTCAGTGCTCCGATAACTGTCTTAGGTGGATCATAAAAATCACTCACAGCTGAAGATTCTCTCATGAACTCTGGGTTGACCACGAGCCCAAAATCTCTTGCAGCTTTTTTCCCAGATTTCTCTTCAAGGATAGGAACAATAGTATTTTCGGTTGTACCCGGTAGAACAGTAGAACGGATAGCTATTATATGATAGGACTCCTTATTTTTGAGATGTGTTCCTATCTCCTGAGCGACCCTTTCTAAATATTCTAGATCCAGGGAGCCATTGCTCATAGAAGGAGTTCCAACACAAACGAATGAAATGTCTGAATTCAAGACAGCCGATTCGCCATCGACAGAAGCTTGTATTTTCCCGTTATCTACTGCTTTTTTTATCAAGGACTGCAGTCCCTCTTCAATCACAGGAGAACGTCCCTTATTAATGATATCTATCTTTGTCTTGTTAGTATCGACTCCGATGATAAAGTGACCATTATCGGCCAAGCAGGCTGAAGAAACAGAGCCTACATATCCCAAACCAAAAACACTTATTTTTTTCATTACTACGAATCCCCTAATTTATTCATTTTTACAAAGTTAGGTATATCTTTCATATGAATTTTGGAAGTAAAAGTTTGGCTTCCACTGATCTCAGCACTAAGAACCAATGTCTCAATTTCTTGTATATAATTGAATTGAGATGAATACCACCCTCTTATAGGTTTCTTTTCTCCTTTGACAATATCAATGCTTTGCCACTTTTTGTCGACATCGATGCTGATTCTTGTGCTTGAACAATTTATATCAATACCTCCATTATTCGTTTTCACAAAACAATCGGGATGTAAATGGAAATGACATTCAACAAAATGATTCTTTTTACAATCTATATAATCAATAATTTCAAGCTCTTTTTTTCTCTTATAGAACATAACATCTCTTTTATGAAACACAGGATCTTTTAATCTTTGATAGCCATCATGTCTAGCCGACCATAAAATCCTCTCTGCATTTTCATCAAAGACAACATTTCTTATATTATAAAAATCTTTATACATAAAATCAGCAACAATAGTGGCTTGATCAACTCTGTCTACTTTTAGAGTGTTATGGGCTGAAGTGGAACGAAAATAGTTTCTCCACTCTCCTCCACTATGATAAAGATATGTCCCAGGATCAATGAAAATGGGTTGACCGTCTATGGAAAGCCAAAAACTTAAAGCATCTGCATGTCCATGTCCGCATAGAGGCTTGAGTCCTAGTTGCCCTCCATTTCCTACAAACATGATCTCTGAATCATTTTTATCATGCATGACTGCAAGTCCTGCATTTTTGAAATAGATGCTAGATGGGCAGATATCATTCTTTTTCTTCTTTAATGCTTTCCACTTAACCTTTGTCTCTTTTCCGAGGAGGATAAAAGTTTTTTGATCAAACTCTGAATTTTCAGATATCCAATCTGGATTTTCAAAAAGCAGCGCTCCAGTGTTCAACAAGGAAACAAAATTATTGTGTTTTCCAAACCATAGCTTAAGTAAAAATCCATCATCATCATCACCAATGGCGGGATAATTCCCGTTTTTATCAAGAAGACAAGAAATAAAACTCAATGATGCACGAAGCCTATCTTCTATTGATTTATGGTATTGCTCACCATATTCTCTACAAAAAAGAAAATAAATAAGAAAATTATCCAACACGAACTGTAAGTAAGGCACAGAATGCTCAAAACTGCTTCCATCGGGATATATTTGGCGCAGCACTTGCTGCTCTAAAGTCTTCTTTCCATACTTTTTCCACTTGGCTGCATTTTTTAATTGGGGAAAGCAAAGACCGGCAACAAACAATCCCAGCGCTTCTGCCACTGCATGGTTTGCACATGAAGAATATTTCGAAGGATACCGATAAAGATGTCTTCCATGAGGGGCTATGAATCGTGTTATCAATTCACATTGCTCTTCATTCAAAGGCTCATCACCCAATAACTTTAAGGCATACACAACATTGAGTATTCTGATTCCGAGTTCTATTCCCATTATCCAGTTGATGCCATTGGGGTAAGGATTGGATTCCAACCATGATTTTAATTGATCAAAAATCTCATTTTTATGTCTAGAATCTTTATAAAGGGAGTAAGTCAAAGCAAGCTGAGGAATATGATGAAGACGATTCAGCTCCCAGGCAAATTTTATGCCTCCGATAATCTGACCATCTCTGTAATCTATATCTCCCCAAAATTTTAGTGGCCAAGACTGATTGGTCTTTGGGTCAAGGTGCCAATTAATTCTGCTTCCGAAGTTTTTGGTAAAACCAAATACATTAAACCTATGCTCAAGAATATCTTCTGTAGCTTCAAGACTCTTCAATCTTGCTTGAGGAAAACACTCATCAAAACCACATAAATCAATTGCTTTTATATTCTTTTTATGAAGAGAATGATCCACAAATTTCTCACCATTCATAAAGAATTTATCCTTTTTTATTTTAAATGCCTGTCCAAATCTATATGGGTATTCAATTAATGGCATACTTTTCATTCTGTTAAGATGCCAAATAAGCTTTCCCATTTGGATTTATTTATGACCTCTTTCTTATTCCCCATACCAATCTTATTTGATTTTCCTTAAAAATCTTAGACTTCCTTGCAAAAAAAGTATCAATCCTTTTGAAAACTGGAATCCCACAGAACAAAAGTTTTTTATTTCTAAAAAGCTTTTCAAATGCTCTTCTCCACAGATACAAAAAGAATGAAACTTTAGAAAACAAGAATATTTCCAAATTATATTTTTTTAGTTGCTTTTCAACCACCTCTCTTCTGATTCCTCCCTCATGTGTTGCTCTCAAATCTTCAGGAGAAATTCCATGTTTTTTGTGGGAATAATTTTGCAGGGGTTTGAGTATGTTTTTTTTCATAAACTGCCAAACAGGCGAATAACCATCATCCAAAAATATGGCTTTTCCATTTTTCTTTAAGACTCTGTTTATCTCACAGAAGAATTCGGATAGATTATCGATATGATGCACTAGGGCATAGGCATAGACAATATCTACAGATTCCTCAGGAAGTGGAATATTCAAAGCATCAATGGCATGGAAAACAACTCTTTTTTTATATTTTTTAAATAATTCACTTTCCTCAAACGCACATTTCACAAATTGTACAGCTTCCAATGATGCATCGCTGTAAATTAAATATGCACCTAAATTTAAAAAATGAAATTCTTTTTCAGAAACGCCATTCCCCAAAAGGAGAATCACCTTGTTATCCAAATTAGAAAGGCTATCAAGGAGCAACTTATTGTGAGGCCAAACATGACCATTCCAATATTCTTCTAAATTACCAAAATTTGGCTTTTCACTTTCGCCTCTATAAATATTTTTATAATAAGAAAATTCCTCATTATACGAAGTCCCAATAAAATCTATGCTTCCATTGTGATTTTTATAAAAAAAGTCGTTTTTGCCATTGGAGCACCATAAATTGCCTTTTACATCTCTAGATAAAGGTAACTTTGACTTTGGACAAATATATTTATACATGATTCGATATCTCAGCATTTTTCTCATAAAATACAGAGTTATAGATATATTCGATCTTTTTTGTGACTATCTTTGCTTCATAGCGGGCTTCTGCTTTCTGTTTGTTGGTCTCCTGAATCTTCTTTAGAAGTCTTCTGTCATCATATAGTTTTCTTACAGCTAAACAAAAATCGTCGGGATCAAAACTCTCTATAATAAATCCATTTTTATTATGAGCCACAATATCTGGTATCGCTGCAACTGGAGTGCTTATCACAGCCATTCCTGCTCCCATAGCTTCAAGAATAACTATTGGACATCCTTCGGAATGCGACGGGAATAAAAAAATATCACTTTTTCCCAAAATCTTCCGCTTATTTACTCCGGTGATATAGCCAGAAGTTTTTATATGGGTATTTAAATCTGTCTCATTAATGTATTGTTTTATTTTTTTATACTCAGGACCATCTCCGGCAATGATAAACTCGAAGTCTTTATATCCATTGTTTAAAAGCTTCTTTGCAACATCGATGGCAATGTAAACTCCTTTTGATTTAACTAAACGGGACATGAAGAGAATGTTAACTTTTTTATCTATCTTGTATTTCTTAGACATAGATAAATTTGGATACATTTTGTACATAGTTGTAATCACTCTTATTTTTTCTGCCTTGAAACCTAAACTTATTAATTGTTTTTTAAATTGATTACATAAAACTAATATAGTGCTCGCCTTCCTATATATTTTTCTAAATAAGTTTCTCAAAATTAGACTGTTTATTATTCTGTTTGCCAAATTTTCATTCCAACCATGAAACAGGACAAGAACATTTCCTTGGAAAAGTGTCGTTATGATTGTTAGAAATATAGAATCTCTTATAAGGGAGAGAACTCTGAATGAAGGATTTAAATGAACAAAATCAAAGTTCCCTTTTTTTAATACATTGATTAATCTAAAAATATCCTTAATAAAATATAATACTCGCTTTGTTGCATTGTTATTTCCAGGCCTATTTCCGATTTGAAAGTATTCGACTTGAAAGTCAGGATTGAGATTTTCAATTAATAACTTACAAAAACTTGCAACTCCTCCCGTATCTTGAAGTGACGGTGCAAATAATAACATTCTGTTAGCAGTCATGGGTATGTTTGTTAAGATTTTCTTTTGACTATAAAAAAAGAAAAGGAATATTTAGATTTTAGTCAACTAATTTGCCAGGAGAAGCTTTTTGACTCTTGCGAGTTTCTACAAATGCAGCAAGCATAAAATAAATCAAGGGTACCAAATCATCCATGAAAATTTCATTATAAAAGAAACTGATTAACAACATTACGAAGGAGAATCCTACCATTCCAAATCCGATTGACTTCCAATAGAGATCTTTTTCTTTTTTATAATAATTGATGCAATTCTTTAAAATGGAATAGAATAAAAACAAAAAAACTAAAGCACCGAAATAGCCAACTTGTATAGCAAGCCAAGATAATCCCGTTACACCATATGCTATAGGTAATCCTTCTGTTTCTTTAAGCGAAGTTCTAAGTTCTGAAAATGTCGTTTCAATAAAGCTTCCTGGACCAAAGCCGAATACAAAATTTTCAAAACCGCTATCTTTTAAAATTTTAAAAACATTCTTTGTGGTTGCCAGCCTCCCGACTGACTTCCCTTCACTGGTATAGGTTGTATATCTAGAATAATATTCCGATAGATAACTTAAATTTATGCTGCCTCCTAGAATTCTATCAGGATTAAGCCTTCTTATAAACTTCATGGAAAAATAACCTGTAAGGAAAATAATCAATCCACCAATAAGAAAGTATCTCAGAACGAGCTTAAATCGATCTTTCATAAAAATTCCTAGGAAAATTAAAAGGATCGGAACAAAAATCATAATAGCCTTTTTGCCACCGATTATTCCAAATGCAATAAAACAAAAAGCTAAGAAAATATATAATTTAGAAGGTTTATATAAGAAGTAGAATGCAATGAGAAAACATAACGTAATTAGCGGAAGAACAGTCGAAAGACCACCACCACTCCTTCCGTATGTACCGATGGCCTGTTCACCTTGCCCATAAACTGAAAGTTTAATTACAGCGGCGGGAACTTGAATAATGAATAAAAATACCAAAATCTTATTTAATGTTGTCATGGATTTTTCATCAAGATCAAGATTTATTACTGCAAGGTATAGCAAATAATATCTGCCAAGCAATCTAAGAAAAAGAAAGGAAAGAATTAACGTCATATTATTTAGCAAATACGAAATGAGACAAACGCTGAGAAATAATGAAAAAATTCCAAGATATTTCAGTTTTATCTTTTGATTGTTAATTATTTTTTGTGAGATTGCCTTTATAAAGAGCAAACCTATTATAATTTCGACTAACCAGTTAAATTGTGCTGGTAAATACCCCAAAGATACTAACCAATTGCCGGCAAAGACAAGAAAAAGGATGATCGAGATTGATAGAATATTTGATTTTAGAATTAAAAATCCAATAATGGCAATTGTAAATAGAAGCAAAGCATAATAATTTTGGTTAACAATTGCCCTGCTAACCAGATACCCCAGTGAAAGAGGCAAAATAACAAAAACAAGAAAAGAACTGTACCGCTCTAACAGGCTATTCAAAAGCGATTTGATTGCTTCTATCAATTGATTTCTTCTAAAAATCTTTGAAGCTTCGATGTTTGTTTTTCCCAGGAAAAATTTATCTCAACAAAATTTCTTGCTTCTTTTCCTAAGTCTTGAAAATGCTTTTTGTTTTTAAACGCCTCCAATATACTGAAAGCAAGATTTTTTGGAGTTGAATCTTCTGCCCAGAATGTAAAATTACTTCTATCAAGAACATTAATATGTGCTGGAATCCTAGTGACAATGACAGGTTTGCCGCATGCTAAGTACTCAAAAAGCTTCATAGGAGAACTTGTGTTCCATCCAGGCCAATTAGGGAGAGGCACAATTCCTGCATCCACTTCATTGATGTATTCTGGGACTTCACTAAATGAAACGGCACCAAGAAAATGCACTTTATCTTCTAGTCTTAGTTTTTCAACTAAACGCTTCAACTCAAATGTTTCTTCTTCAAAACAGAGCAAAAAGAATTCAATATCATATTCTCTCAACTCATTAATCGCTCTCACAACATTGATAATTCCTCTTTTTTTTGAAATTGCTCCATGATACATAATTCGAAAATTACTTCCATTACTGAATTTATTTAAAGGTCTAAACAACTCAATATCGACTCCCGAACTCCAAACAGTAGATTTATGTTTTGGGAGATTATATTTTCTTGCACAATATCGTCTCATCTCTTCTGTAATATAAGTGATTCCATCAAAATCAGATGCCGCAATTTTCAAAGCCTTTTTGAAGAAAAATTCCTTTATCCCTTTTTTGATAGGATTTGAATCAACCGGCAATGTTCTAATATCAAAGATAAGCTTCAAATTATAAGAATTTGTTTTCTCTATTAATTTCCTCAGCAGGAAGTAATTATTTGAGTTAACAAAAACTGTATCATACTCTCCTAAATTAATATTATTGTTAAGATATTTCAGATGTTGATGATATAAGGATAGTGTTTTTACGAGTGGAAGATTTATCTTATTTAAATATGCAAGTTTACTTTTAATTTCTAGGATGGCCTTTTTTTCCTTTTTAAAAGTTGTAACTATAGTTACATCATGGTTTTTCTCTAATTGTGTTATTGTAGACAATCTTCCGGATGTGCTCATGGAAACATCAAATTCTTTATCCAGAAACCAAACTATATTCACAGGCAACTCATATATTTTTTAAGCCACAGCGCAAAAATAAGAACTGAAAACAATTTGGGCCCACAGTTATTTTTCTTGAATTTTCTACTTTTGATTAGAATTTCATAGACATACTTAGTGTCTATATAATCTGTTAGAAATTTACTATCAAGTTCATCTTCAAGCATCCTGCCTAAATTGCCTCTCATCCACTGCCCTAACGGAATGCAAAATCCCTGTTTTCTTTCCAATGGAAAATTCTTTGGAAGAATTTTTTTCGCTAATTGTTTCGGCAAATATTTTTTCTTATTTCCATTTAATCTAAAACCTGGGGGAAGAGAATAGGCAAATTCTATTAATTTATGATCCAACCATGGTACCCTTGTTTCCAGTGAAACAGCCATACTTGCCCTGTCAACCTTTGTTAATATATCTTCTGGAAGATAATAGTGGAAATCAGTCAAGGTCATCTTTTCAATTAGCTCGCCTTTAAATGAATCGAAGGATTTTAAAAAGTGAAATTCAGACTTTTCCTGCTCTCTATGTTTTTTCAATCTATTTTTATATAGTTTTTCTTTTTCTTCCATGCTGAAAAAAGAGATTCTTTCTAAAAATTGGCTTGCAGTATCCAAACTAAGAGCCGAAAAAAGATGCTTTAAACCTGAATGCTCAGGCAGATTTCTCCCAAAATACGGGAATAATTTCTCCAATGATCCTAATTTCCTTTTTAATCGTTGAAGGAAGAGTACCCATGTATACCAGTTATATCCTCCAAACAGTTCATCCCCACCGTCTCCAGATAGAATAACTGTAACATGCTCTTTTGCCATTTTAGAAACATAATAGGTCGGAATTAACGAAGAATCCGCAAATGGTTCGTCAAAATGAAGTATTAACTTCTCCAATGTATTAATTGCATCTATTTCAACCACATGCTCGGTGTGATTAGATTTAGTAGCATTCGCAATGATTTGAGCGTACGGCGTTTCATCGAATTCCTCCGATTTAAATCCGATAGTAAAAGTGTTAATAGTATTCTCTGATTCTTGTGCCATAATTGTCGTTACAAGACTGGAATCTATTCCTCCGGATAAGAAACTTCCGATAGGCACATCGCTAATCATTCGTAACTTTACTGCATCTCTCAATTTATCTTCTAAGAGATTGGTTAAATCTTCTTCGCTATAATTATTTAGACTGTATTTTCTCGATTCTAAATTCCAGTAATTCTTTATGTTGATATCCTGGCCATTAAATTCAATATAATGAGCAGGTTTTAGCTTCTTAATATCCCGTAAAATAGATAAATCCTCAGGAATATAACCCACAGTGAAATAGAAATCAATCGCATTCAAATCCAAATCACTGGATATTTCAGGCAGCTTTAATAATGCCTTTAGTTCTGACGAAAAAGCGAACATACCGTTTTTAAAATAGTAATATAAAGGTTTTATTCCAACTCTGTCCCTTGCAATAAACAAACGTCCATTTTTCTCATCGAATATACAGAATGAAAACATTCCATTTAGATCTTCAAGCAAGTCAATGCCTACCTCCTCATAGAGATGGATAAGAATTTCTGAATCGCCTTCAGACCTAAAATGATGTCCTTTCTTGATTAAAGAATCTCTTAATTTCTTGAAATTGTAAATTTCTCCATTAAACACTAACCACACCGATTCATCTTCATTGCACATAGGTTGGTTAGCATATTCAGATAAATCAATTATCGATAATCTATCGTGGGCTAGGCCCGTCGTTTTATTCTCCGAAATATAATATCCAGTTGCGTCAGGTCCCCTATGAATCAATGCTTTCGCCATGAGCTCCAACTGATCCTGTTGAACAATCGAATTTTTGTTATAGATACCGCTAATACCACACATTATTCGATCTAAATCACATGTTTTATTTCGATTAATCAATTCCAATTGAAGGATACTTTCCAAAATCCCCTATGCATTTTTTATCTGGTTTGATCATTTTTTTTTCAATTACAAGAAAAAAGGATTTATTCAACAAAACATTTTTGGAATTAAGAACTTTTTTTATATGTGTATTTTTAAATTTCCTATTAAAATATCTTTGAATAGGGAGTAATAGTGGTAAAAACAAAAATGCGATAATATGGTAAAAAAGCTTAATTGCATCGAAAGATCTCACTTGAATTATTTCTAAACCAATTTCTGAGCAAACATAATTAAATTGCGAAATAAAGATTGGATTTATGTGAAGATGTCTATAATCTTCGTTTGTATCCATAATATGAGGGAAAGCTGAAAAACTGCCATTTATTAGAAATCTTAGGCGGGAAGTAAAATTTAATGTATTTGGAATTATGACAAACAATTTACCGGACTTCTTCAGAACCCTCCCAAATTCCTTCACTGCAACGTAAGGATTTGCTATGTGTTCTAATCCAGCAAAACAAATAATATAATCAAAGCTTTCTTTTTCGTATGGCAATGCTTCATCAAGGTTGGATGAATTATACTCAATATCTAATCTTTCCATTTCTTCTGTTATGTTTATATAGCAGATATCGTCAGCAACGCAGTCAAATCCATTATCAATCAATATCTTTGTAAGCCATAAGTTCCCACTCGGAATATCAAGCACTTTTCCTCTTTTCAAAGATAGGAAAGAATCGACAATCTTTTCCATGTGTTTGGACTTATGAGGAATATAATATTTTTGAGATTTCTTTGTTTTATGCATGGAAGTTGAAGATTAGTTTATTAGTTCTTCATATATTTGGAATTCTTTTTCGATGCGCGAGTTCACACTATATTGAGAAATGACTTTTTTCCTGTTATATGCGCCCATATTTTCTCTAACTTTCTTATTTGTGAGTTTCTCAATTCTATTACTGAATTCAATGTCATTTTTAAAAGAAATTAAATATCCACCTAGATCCTCTTCTATAAGCTCCCGATTTGGAGTAATATCACTCGCAATAATTGGAAGTTCAGAAGCCATTGCTTCGAGGATAGAATTACTCATTCCCTCTCCATGCGATGCTAGACAAAAAATATCTAAAGCTGAATATAATTCATGAATATCATTTCTATGACCTAAAAATTTTATTTTGCTATTTAAATTGAGATTTTTCACTAGTTTTTTCAACCTCTCCTCCTCGGGTCCATCACCCGCTATTAATAGAACGATCTCCTGACCAGGTATACAAAGATTAGCATAAGCTCTAATAAGCTCGTCTAATCTTTTGGCTGTGATAAATCTACAAAATACACCTAATACTAAAGTATGATCGCTTATACTATAAGATTTTCTAACTTTCCATCTTGAATCAGGTGAAAATCTATAAAATTCGGTATTTACACCTCCAGGGGTAACGACAAGTTTATCAGAAGAGATGCCCAATTCTTTTAGCTCTTTCATTACTCCTTTTGATCTGCACATTATTTTTTTTGCAAACAAAGAAAGTATCCTGTGGCGAATAGAAAAAAGGAATAAGAAATAAGCTTTTTGTGATTTTTTTCTTTTATTTAGTGATATGGGAAGATTAGCTGCAGTTCTAACTAATTTTTTTGTCCTCTTCATGGTGAGATAGATATTAATGTAATGACATGTTGGAGTAAAATAGGAATGGATGAGATCTATCTCCTCATCTTTTATTATTTTGCTTATCTTTCTGTAATAGCTGATATTGAAAAAACTATTAAGTTTCATATAGTGAAGTCTTCCACCCTTTTTGATAAAATCATCAATAAATAGCTTACTTTTAGGAATATTCTCATATACTAAAAAAAATTTATCCCCTCTTTCCTTTGAGATTTTTGCTTTTTCTACTAAATATCTCTCCATCGAAGCATATTGATCAGACGAACATCCCATAATTTGCAGTATATTCATAGCTTTTCGGTTAATTTTATTAGAGGATTATATTCAATTAAGATGCGCCGTTGTTCATTATCGAGTTGACACATTCAGAAAAAACATTTTTAAGTTGATTATAATCACATCTGCTTTCATAGACATATCTTGCCGCTTTGCACATTGATTCATATTTGGGACTATTTAAAACCAAGAGAATTTTTTCAGCAAGCTGTTTTGAGTCCTCGCGTTTGAAAATAAATCCATTAGATCCGGTATCGATCAACTGAAGGGTACTTCCGATTGCATCAGAGGCTACGATAGGCGTAGCTGCTGATAAAGCTTCAGGTACGACAATGGGTCCACCTTCAAAACCATTAGATGTGACAATGGAAGGGACAACAACAACATTCGCTATTTGAAATAAAAAGGATTTCACTCCTAAGTCGTTTATTTGGCCCAGAAACTTATAATTTGTTAGGTTTAATTCCTTGGCCAATTGAACACATTTCGATTTATAATCCCCATCCCCAGCTATCAATAAAAATATATCTTTGTTTGTTTTTTCGATATAGCTAAAAGATTTAATAAGAGAATCTAAACCTTTCCAATCAATTATTCTCCCCATAAAAAGCACAATTTTTTTATTCTTGATATCTACGCCCAGATCGATTTCACGACTACTCACTTGAGAAATATCTGGGGAGGATTCGTTTGCTACAAAAATCTTTTTTTCTTTGACACCAAATGATTCTAAATATTCTTTCTGGCATTGGCCGCATACAAAAAAGGCATCAACAAAAAGGAAATAAAAATATCTCAACAAAAGATATCCTAATTTATGTTTTGCTCCAGTCTTTCTGATCCAATTCTCCTCCCATATAATCACTTTTTTCCTTCGCAATTTTGCTACTAATGTGGCAATAAAAGTTGCTGATGAAGTTGAAAACGAGGATATTAAAATTTCATAATTTTCTGTGATTAATTCATTTAAAAATGTTTTTAGAGACCGGATATCAAACCATATGGATTTACCGTCATTCGAACAAAAGATAACATGATCGTACTTTTTATCCCATTCAGAAGCTCGAGTGAGAAGAAAACGAATTTCATATTCACTGTTTAGTGAATCAAATAAGGGCACCCTGTATTCTCGGAAATTAGGGTGGCGCCACAGGATTTTGACTTTTTTTCTATTCATGACGTCTCTCTAGTTCCCCCATCAGTTCCAAAACCTGGTCAGCAGTTTTTCGCAAATCATGCTCGCGGTGGGCGTAATTGATTGAATTTAATGAATACGATTTGTATAGGTTTTTGTCATTAATTAAATTCATTATATCTTTCTTGAGCTTTTCTATCGTTTGAGAATGAAAACCCACTTTACTCTTTAATAACACACCATCAGGATTAACTCTGTAACTTACAACTGGCACTCCCCTCATCCATGCCTGCACAAATGTATTTGAAAATCCTTCATAGTCACTTGTATTTACCAGAACGTGACTCTTTTCTAATAGTCTATTTACCTCTCTGTTGACCAATTCTCCAACAAATTTAAAGTTAGGAATTTGAAAACTATATTGAATATATCGCTCTCTCAGATCATCAGGAAAAATACCTACCATCCAAAACGATAAGTTAGGCACTTCAGAAAGTTCCTCTGCTAATTTGACGAAAACATCAGGATTTTTCCAATATTTTCCAATCCAAATAATATTGAACTTTTCATCAGATTTTTCAAACGTGTTATAAGGAATTGGATGTCCATTCCGGATAATCCTAGCGGTCCGCTTAAGTCTTTTATTAATCAGTTCACGCTGTTCTTCGGTCTGGCAAATGATACGATTCGCTAACCTGCAATTAAACACATAGAAGTTATGCAATATCATGTTTTTAAGGTATTGTAGCCAATTTTCTTCTTTATCCCACTTCAAATATTGATTAAAGGTTAAATATTGACAGTGTGTTATGCTGTAAAAATGATAAAGGGTCGGGATTTTTAATAACCTGCTTATAAGATTAATCCACCAGAAGGAATATAAACAGCGAACATAGACAACATCAGGTTGAATATTTTTAAGCAATTTATGAAACTTTAAAATCCTTCGGAAAATTTTTCGATATCCGTTTATACTGATATATCTGAGCCCATCTTTTTCTTCCATGTCTAGATCATAATTTGATAAAACAGAACAAAAAATTGAATCATTTCCCAAATTTTTCAATTCCTTAGCGATCAGATATGCTTGGAGTTCAGAACCTCCAATAGCATCTTTGGGATGATTTCCGGTTACAACCACAATTTTCATCAAATTTTCTCTAGTATTTCAGTTTCATTGAATATCTAAAAATTTTTTCCCCAAGAGGACCTAATAGACTAAGTCCAGCAGCTGCGCCTGCTGCCCAATGTCCTTTAAAAAATGCCTTTAAGAAGCAAAAAAGTGCTTTTTTATAACAACTATTCAGAAAATAGCTGTGTCCACAAGTAAAATTGGCTTTGCTCCATACCTTATTGGTAAAAGATTTGGACAAGTCAGGATTTTTTAGATGCTTTCTCAATATTCTTTGAAGATTATTATTTCTAAGCTCAAAGTAATTATCCGAAGATTCATCATGAACCCTACGAAGCATTAGAGGCTTATCTATGCAGTACACTTTGCAATCCTGTGATATTCGTAACGTTAGTTCCCAATCTTCGAGAGCATTGCCCAAGTTTTCATCAAACAATCCAACTTCATCTAAAACAGATTTCCTCACCAAGATTGATGATGGGTTGCAGTAATACTTGCGCAAGAGTAAATCTTTAAAAATTTCCCCTGATTTCAAAAGTCCATATGGATACTTGATTGTTTTCTCTTTATGATTATTTTGGATTAGACTCTGATTGGAGTAAACCATGCCAATCTCCGAGTGCTGCTCAAGGACTCTAATCTGATACTCCAATTTCCTTGGATGCCACAGATCATCTGAATCCAGGAAAGCGATGTACTCTCCACAAGAATTTCTGATCCCGTTATTTCGAGCAATCGCTTGTTTTTGATTCTCTTGATAAAAATAATGGAAATTATGCTTTAACAAAAGTGGTTCCAAAATCTCTCGCGTGTTATCCGTCGAACCATCATCAACAATAATGACCTCGTAATCTTGATAGGTTTGGTCTTGCACACTTTGAATACTCTGACTAATCAAATCCCTTCTGTTAAAAGTTGGTATAACAACGCTGACCTTTGGCATAACTAAAATCTATTTACCCGCAAAATCATTATTTTCAGGATAATTTTCATCTCTGATCTGATCATTTGAATGTGAGAGAAACATAAATAAAAAATTTATGCTAACAAGCATTCAAAAAAATCAAAAAGAGTTGGGGAGTTTTTCCAAAGAGCTTTTGATCTTTATAAAAATATTTTTTATCATCCCTGAAATATTTTTTCCTAGTATTGTTTCTAATAAATGTTTGTAAATTTTATGTTTTTTAAGTCTTTTAGGGGAATAATAGATAGATTTTAATAAATATTTTCGAGCCATTTTATAATCGGATAAGTAATAATAACTTTTCCCCAGATGATGACAATATTTAGAAAATATATCTGACCTGAAATCCTCGCTCATATTATTGAATCTTTCACTATTGAAAATGTTTTCATATCTCTTTCTGAAATATGTAACATTATATTTATTCACGGTCATGGCTTTTTGATGTTTTCTATATTTTAATAAAGGAACATTGATGAACTTGATTTTGAATTTTTCAGATATCCTTCGAACAAAATCGAGGTCCTCATACCTCATCAATTCAGGATCAAACATTCCAACATCATCGATACATTCTCTCCTCACCATAATCGTCCCCATCAGGCATAATAACCTTCCTGAAGTAACCTCTTTGTAAATGTCTCCTGAGGGAAGCAAGCCATTGGCTCTCAGCCCTAATTCATTTCCTTCTTCATCAATAACCATAGCATCTGAATAAACCATTCCGTAGTCAGGATGGTTTTCAAGCTCCTCAAGTTGTCTTTTAACAGTATACGGATACAATAAATCATCATCATCAAGAACAGAAATATATGTTCCGGAAGAATTAAAAATCCCCGTGTTTCTCGCAGAGGGAAGCCCCTGGTTTTCTTGATAGATGTATTTTACACCATATTTTTCAACATAAGGAGTAATCCTTCTCTTTGTATCATCGGTCGATCCATCATCTACGACAACAATCTCTAGATTTTTATATGTCTGAACTAAAACACTGTCCAAAGCCTGAATTAAGAAATTCGCTCGATTATAAGTGGGAATAATTACACTAACTTTCGGGTTCATATTCTTACCTAAAAGACAAACACAGGCCTTGGCAATATTTTGTTGATGATTTCTCTTTCTTTAACTGAAAAGCTCTTATTAATAAACGAAATCATTAGATAAAATATTCCTCCCATCAGGACCACTCCCATCAAGGAAGCTAAATTCACAACAAAACCCTTTAAGCTATACACTAAAAGACCCATCACAAATGCGTTAAATAAAATTCTTCCTGCGGGTTTCAAGTCAATCGAATAGGAAATATACTTTTGGGTAAATCTATACATGAAGATATTTTTAAATAATATTGCAGTACAGGTTACTATGGCTACACCCACAATTCCTAAATGATTGATAACTAGAATATTAGCAATTATATTGTAAATTGAAAATATTTTGCTATAGAAGTTAATTTCAGGCCTCTCTACTGCTTGAGCAACCATTCCCAATGGAAATTGTATTGAATTTAATGCAGTAAAACCCGCAACTATCCAGAGAACACTCAGAGCATTGAGATATTTGGGATCAAAAATATGAACGATAATTTTATCCCCTAGAATTATAATTCCAACTACTATAGGGAGATAAAAAAAAGCAATAAATTTGACCAACATATTAACCATGTTTTCCAATTTTTTTCTATTGTTATCTTCAACAAATTTTATGAAAAAAGCAGGTCTTATGACTTCTTTGAATAATTTATGCGGCATAGCCTTAGAAAAAAGAGTTATAATACTGTATGCAAAAGCATAAGTGCCCGCAGCCGCAGGACCCAAGAAGGCAGATATAATAATCAGGTCTGTTGTTACATCGAGTATTTTTGCACCCATTTCATTAAAATAGCTGAAACCTCCATATCTCACCAATCGTTTTACATCAATTTTAGACTTCTCTTGAATTTGGATTTGTCCAGAGAACTTCTTGCTATAAAAATACGCTTGAAACAGAAAGAGCATCCCATAAGCAATGACTTCTCCTAAAATTACGCCTTTTAAATCAAGCCCTATCTTTAAAAAATAAAAAATAATTCCACACCTGAAGGTGCAATATACCACTTGTGCAAGCACATAATATTTGTGGAGAAACATCGAAGTGAGTGCACTACCCAGCAATAGGGCCTGATGATAAAAAATAATCCCTGGAATCAACAAAATAAAATAGCTCGAATAATCTTCAATTTTGAGCAGTAGGCCTAATTTATCAGAAAATAAGAATGCGATTGAAATAAAAATTATGGCAAATGCCAAGCTCAACAAAAGCCCTCGGTTGATAAGATGCTTAGCCTTTCCTTCTTCATTCTTGCTTGTAAATTCGGGAAGAAACCTTTGAAAAATGCTAGGCAAGCCAAAAGCAGAAAAGAGAATTATGTAATCCATGATCGTACCCAGGACGCCAAAGATTCCGTAGGCTTCAACAGTGAGCTTTCGAACAATATAGACTGTAAGCAGAAATTTAAGAGCTGGAGTTATCAACTTTTGGCCTAGCATAAACAGACTGTTTTTCCTGATAACAAGACTGAATTCACGAGCAACTTCTTTACTCATATCCTTAATGTTTTTCCTTTTTGATTAACAACTCCAATTCATTCTTGGGTTTGTTTAATTTTTTCTAACATCATAGAGTCAGGATAACTATACCAATTTCGCTTTTGAGGCCGTGCTTGTCGAAACATTTCAGGAAGTGTTATAAATCTAAATCGATCCCCGATTTGTGTTAAAAATTTATCGACTGCTTCAAGCATAAAAGATCGATCGTTGTTTTTTGTTTCCCTAATCCAGTGGATTGCATCGTGTAGCAAAATGATGCAGCCAGGACGAATCTGGGATTCCAATCGATCGACTATTCCCTGCACGTCAATCGTTGCCCAATCTTGAGATGCTACACTCCAGGTGACCACAGGGTAGCGAAGCCGCAATGCATCCAAGCGGGAGGACAAACTTTGGTGGCCATGTGGCGGACGAAATATCCGAGAACCATAGGGAGAGACAGCTTTTTGACACTCGCGGATTTGTCTTCGGCGTTCATGTCCAGGGATTAAAACAAAAGAAGGATGTGAGTAAGAATGATTTCCAATGGCTTGACCTGCCTCAGCAACTCGTTTTACAAGATCTGGATATCTAAAAGCGGCCTCTCCTAGCATAAAGAATGTCGCATGTGCTTGATGTCTATTTAGAATATCGAGAAGCTTAGGAGTGAATTTAGGATGAGGCCCGTCATCAAATGTCAGAGCTGCGATGGAATCCTTGGTATTAAAATGGGTAATAGTCCCTAACATTTTTTGTGCTACTTTTTCACAAAATTTATTCCCTTTGCAGAGGTTCCTTGCCAATCCAAAAATTTGATCCATTTTGTTCAGCGAAATGTTAAGGTCTGATTCGAGGGATGGTTATGCAATGCTCTCGGGAGAAATATTTTTGCATATAGTCAGTTCGCCTGATCTTGATAAATTATAAGTATAGGGAGCCAACGCCTTGAAAAAAATTTCTTCACTTTCTTCATCATGAAGTTCGATAACAATATTTCTGACTTTGTTAAGCCATATTTCAAAATTTCTAGAAAAAACCTCCTTTTCAGCTTTTTCTATATCTATTTTCAGAATGTCAATATGATAAAAATCCGATTCCAACAGTAGGTCATTTATATTGACTGCATTGACATAGGGCTTTTCTCCTGCCTTACATTCCCGAACTTGTAATCCCCACGCCCAGCCCTTATGAGGATCATCCTGATGAACGATTAATCCAGTCTGATAAGGCCAGATAGCTGCTTTAATTAAAGTAACTCGCTTTCCATAAGAAAAAAGATTCTTGTGACAAATATCAAAATTTAGTTTATTGGGTTCAACAGCAATCAAGTGCGCCTCTGGATATCTGTTAAGAAAATAGATCGAAGAATAGCCGACATATGCCCCACAATCTACAATAAGTCTGGGATTTTTTATGCCATCCAGACTTGAATACTCCTCTTCAACAAGGATTTCGCGAAAAGCACGGGGATCACTTGTTTCATATCGGCCATAGACTGAATATTTATAGTCTTTAACATGCAGTTGATAAATATTATTTTTTATTCCAAGGTACTTGGACATAAAAAGGTGATATTTGCAGATAAATTTATAGATAATAGCCTGGAAAATCCCAATTTTTCGGACTAGATCATATAACTGGCCTAACCTCAACCTAATTTTATTAATCTTTGAGTAAGGCATGGAATTTTACTGTTTGAATGAGAGATTGCTTATAACGCCATAGAAAAATTAGAGAAACTCCTCAGCTTCTGAAAAGAAATTACTATAGACTTTTTAGACTCAAATTCAATTATTTCTTCAGGCGGATTCAACAAAACAAATTTAGTTAGGTTCTCTTTTTTCAATTTTTCCTCAAAACTGCGTAATATCGGGTAAAAGCTAAATAGTTGGTTGCCTTCAGTAAAACCAGAATGAAAATACACTTTCTGAATGATGAAAAAATCATAATTTTTTGTGAACATATATCGATACACATCTTCAAGGCTTCCTGAATAGTAGGCACTCAGAAGATGAAAGAACTCATAGGCATCGTTGTGCTGTCTCGTCTGTCCAAAATTCACCTTAATACGAGTTGGAACCAAAGCGTGAACATTATCCATCATTTCAGGATATCCACAGAAAGAAATACCATCTCCAAGTTTTTCAATAGCCGGAAACAATTCTTTATCATAAATATTAACTGGTGAAGATTTTCTGTCTAAGCTGACATTGAGAATAACCAACATGAATATTAAAAAACAACTAATTGTAGAAACATGGATGTATCTCTTAAACATCTGATATCGACGACTTAAAGACATCATTAAAAATACAGAGGAAATAAGCAATAACACAATTAAAATTGTAAATATTAATAAATCAAGATAGTTATATTTTGAACTGAAATAAATTAATTTCTTGTGTGGGAATAAATAGAACAAGAGAAAAACTAACGAAACTGGAATAAGAATTAATGCAAAGCTATATTTCTTTTTCATGATAAGCATGGCGGAAGTTAGTTTTTTAATGGATGGAGATAAATTTATCACAAACAAAAAAATGGCGATGAAGGGAAATGTAAACCAAGTATACCTACTCGGAAAATATAGATTTTTATAAAAAACGTGAGCTAAGAAATACAGAATAACACTCGTAACGAATAATATTGATATTAGCGGGGGAATAAGAAACTTTTGTTTTTTAATCAATAACATAACTAATAAAACGAATGTGAAGAATACCCACGGCCTTATTCCGCCTGTCATCCCAAACATTCCCATCCTTTTATCATTGAGATAGTGTTTGGGCACTATTCCGAGGTATTTATCTACTGAGGGTACAAAATCTGTTCTTGTTCTGTCTATTTCTTCTTTGATCTCGTTGTCAATTGTTGATGCATCATTAAAAGAAACCGAGGGAATATTTTTTGTTCCCGTTGGTCGATAATCATTGAGTGTAAAATAATAGGCTGAATATGCTACAAGAAATATTAGCAGAATACATATCATTTTTATTGAATTTAATCTCCGCAAATCTTTAAACTTGATCTGGCTACGCCTCACCTTCCATTGAGTTAAAATCTCATAACCATAGTAAAGAAATAAAGAAGCTAATCCTATTACAAATTGGGGGGGGTAAATAAAAGCAACTAAGACAAGATTTAATATTGCCAATATCTTTTTATTAACGAGAGTAAAATAAATCACCCCCAGAAGAAAGATGAACGCTAAGGACTTTGAATATCCGTTAATAAGCATCTGTGAATAAAATAACAAATTAAGAACCGTAAACATTATGGGTATATGCAAATTTTCAGATCCACTTTCCTTATTAATAATTCTTCCAATGTTATAAATGTATACGATGAAGAACGGAACAGTTAATATAAACAACAATTTTACAATAATGACGTCAGGTATAAGATTATTAAAAGCCACAAAAAGAATGAAATATAGAGGGGAGCTATAAAAATTGTAATCGAACGATGAATAATCATATTTCTTGACAGTTTTAAGGATGTTTCTTTGGTCATCAAATACTGAATAGGGATCAGTCAAGTAATTGTAATAAGCTAAGAAAATAGCCATAAAGGCTAAAAATATTAAAACATAAACAATAGTTTTGTGATCTATTGAGCCAATCTTACTGACCATTAAAAACCTCTCCCTGAAGATAGGCTACCGCCGTTAGCTTTTTTGGCACTTTTTTTCAATTTTAAGTCTAATTTAAACAGCTCAGACTATTTCTTTCAGCAATTCGATCAGCTTCTCAAACTCGGTAGATTTAAAGAAAAAGTAGTCCGCACCAGCATCCAAACATCGCTTCCTGTATTGGAGATAGGGATAGTTCGTAAACATAATGACAAGAGGAGACTTTTCCTCCATCTTCACAGCTTCAAGAGCTTCGATGCCATTGCCCCCTGGCATTCGGATATCAAGAATCACGACATCTGGCTTGAGATTTTTTACAGCCTTTATGGTTTCGTTCGCTGTAACCGCTTCCCCTATGATTTCTACTCCCTCGATCTCAGAAAGAATTTCAACAAGACGGGAACGCAATACTTCGGAATCATCAGCGATTAATATGCGTTTCACTAATCGACCTCGGATTTTATTAGAGGAAATTTAACTACACTTGGCAGATGAATTGTACCGCGAGCAGTTTCATGATGTAAATCGGCGAAAGGATGATATTGTTGTAAGAGTTTGTCCTACATTTCCCAATGTATTGTGATTAAAATGGGTATAACAATCTTATCCAAAATTTTATAAGCCTTGCTATTTATATGCAGTCCATCAATTCTGGCAAGGTCTTCCCTCAAATATCTGTTATCCTCACTGTAGCGTACTGCTGCCTCCAAATCTAACACAGAAAGCCCTTTCTGCTCGGAATATCTTCTAATCCAGTCATTGTATTCTAAAATTGTGGCATTCTTTATGCTCTTGAAAGGATTATCGGCCTTAAAGGGATTCCTCCCTTTAATAATGTCTATGGGGATTTTTTTAAAAGGATGAAGTCTGGTCACCGGCACGACTGTTACGGGAATAGGAATAACATCCGATTCCAAACTTGTGTGAATCCACTTTTTCATAAGTATTTTGTACTGGGCTATATCTCCAGGGAAATATGCAGCACATTCTTTAATAAATATTGCATCTGGCTTGTTTTTTTTCCTCGAGATAATTTTATTCAGCGTTTCGCTCTTATCAAAGCCCCCGTGCTGCACATATTCAAAAACATAATCAGAGTTGTCTATCCTTTGCGGCAGCTGGGAAATATTCCATGCCTTTCCTACAGAGGCTCCCAAAAGGACTATGTGTCTTTGCTTGTTGCCATAATCACTCATTTTTGCTCCCGGATTACAAATCCCTATAAGGGGGAGTGCCAATGAAATCAAAATTAGGGAAATAAAATCCTTCCTTTTCATTTTTGTCAAACCACGTATAAATTTTATTGGCTTTCCTCATTAAAGGCAATCCATTTATGATTTGACATTCATTTTCTTGTGAATTATAAATCTCTAATACTTAACTAGGCAGCCAACTTTTCATGGATCGAATAAAAAATGCTCTCACCATCGATGTAGAAGACTACTTTCAAGCTTTTGAGATGCGGAAAATTAGAGTTGATGAAGCAAAAAGGGCTTATCAAGATAAGGGGACAGAAAAAATTCTGGACATTCTTAAAAGACAAAATATTAAAGCCACTTTTTTCATAAACGGAACTTTTGCAGAGAAGAATAAAGACCTAGTAAAAAAAATCGATGAATGCGGTCATGAGATCGGGATACATTCCTATACGCATCAAAAAATCAATGAGCTAAGCCTCTCCGAATTCTCGGAAGAAATCAGGAAAACCAAAGAAATTATCGAAAGAATTATCCATAAAAAAGTTCTGGGTTACAGAGCGCCTGCCTTTTCATTCGACGAAAATGAACCTGAATATACTAAGATTTTGATAGATCATGGCCTTTTGTATGACAGCAGCACCAACCCTATTGCCAAGGCCTTTCATGGTCGTCCTGGATACAAACACTTTATTCATAGGATTAGCTACGAAGAGAAGTCGCTCACTGAATTTCCTCTTGCCACTTTACCTATTATGGGGCATCGTTTGCCCTGGGCAGGAGGCTTATATTTGCGGATTTTCCCCTATTCTGTTTTCAAACGTGGTTTAAAATATATAAATAAAACTTCAAACCCTGCAGTCCTTTACATACACAATTGGGAGCTAGACCCAGAACAACCCAGAATTCCTTGTAAGCCAGTTCTGCATTTTATCCATTATTACGGACTGTCCAGGACAAAAAAGAAATTCGATAAACTCACAAAAGACTTCCGTTTTGCCCCTCTCAAAGATTTTTTGTGACAACACAAAAGGTTGCAAAGACAGCCCTCGAGGATAACATAACAATGCAACAAGAAAATTAGACTGATATTTAAGTCACAAATTTTAATTATAGGAGATATTTTCTTACAAAATAGCCTACATATGGCGTTAAAGGGACAGGAATAAGCCGCTTCCATGTTTCTGCAATTATGATCCTTGCTTTTGAATCATACAGTTTCTCTATGATGGAATTTACACCATCTTTATCAACATTGACACCATAATAAGGCAGAAAATTACATCCCCATTTTTCCTTGAAGAATTTTTGCCCTTCATACCAGGCAGGACCAAAATCGAGATATTTGATTTTTTTTTCAACACACTTCCTGATCAATTCCCAATGGCTTTTATCTGACGCATAATAAATCTGACCTGTCCTATTACAAGGGATTGTAAGAAGTTCTACCCTTGATGGTGAACCTAAAGCTACGACACTCGATACAAGTTTTTTATCAAAATAACAGTTCGAAAAATAGATATCATCTTTAAAATATTCATTCAGGAGCAAAAAGAACGTTATGGGGAGAGGAGGTGAACCGTGCCTTTGTTTCATATATTTCAAATAAAACGGATAATACTCCTTTTCTATGAACCGAGCAGAGTTGTCAAAACTATGTATGAGTTTCTCATCTCTTTCTACTTTCCTTAATGTCCATCGGAGCTTTTTTTTAAAATTTGTAAATAGCTCTTCCTCATCTTTCATCTCTAATACAGCTTTAGTATATATTTTATTATTTTCATCGTGAAAGCCAAGCTGGTTTGCAAATTCTTGCTCAAAAAAATATATATTAAATGTATTATTCAATTCATCCTTTATGTCATTTAAAACATGCATAAACTCTTTATTGTATTCCTGCCTTAGAATAACTTTTCCAGCTTTAAATCCCGGAAAGCTTAAATAATTTGACTTTGAGGAAAATATTTTTTTGTGATTTACTGCATTAAAATATCCAATTATTTCATTTGAATAATATATTAATATCATATCTGATTGGAACTTGAATGTTTTTTCGAGCACAAGTGGCATTAGAGGATGATTAACGAATGAAATTTTTATATCTGAATTATAGAGGGAATAAAGTTTATCTAATAAGGTTTTGTTTTGAAAAATATAAGCGAATGGATAGATTTTTATTTTAAACATTTATACGTTCAATTTGACACATCAGATCGCCTCATAAGAATGAGGGAAGAAATAATTCCCAATAAAAAACTACAGCCAGTCGTAAAAATTCGATCGACGAAAACAACTATCATGGCTCCCTCAAGGGTTACGCCCTCTTGCACTAAAAAAAAACTCAGAGAGGCTTCCCGGACTGCATAACCTCCAGGGACCATACTCAATGTCGTTATCAAAGCAGCAATTAATATTGCTCTCATCAGTTGAAAAAGAGGTAATGGCTCATCAATTGCCAAGAGTAAGAACTGAATTCTGAAAATCATTAACAGTATTACAATAAAAGTTATTCCAATAATTAACAAAACCCGCTGTAAATTCTGCGAGCCTTCAATAAAAGAATTTTTAACATTGGCTACAAATTGATTTATCCTTCTATACAAAAAAAATCTTCCAAATCTATGGGAATACCTCAACAACACAAATGATATTACTCCCAATACCAAACAAAAGACTAAAAGAATACGAACATCAAATTTTAGATACTTCAAACTTCCGAGAGAAATTCCTCCCAAAATTATTATTCCAATACTCACAGTGGCTTCAAAAATGACAGCTGCACTCGTCTTACTCATAGAAATTCCCAAATACCTCTTGAATAAATATACTTTCATCGGAATCCCAATTTTAACAGGAAAAAGGTATCCAGAAACTAAACTCAATCTGTGAATCAAGAAAGACATCATAAAACGATTATCTCCGACATAAATCGGAGTGGGAAATGATGAGATTAAATAGTGTAGCAATATTAATAGCAAGTAAACAATGAAGTACTGGTAAAGGATTTGTCCAAAGTCAAATGATGATTTATTAATCGTTATTAGGAGTCCTGCAATGGATAATATCAAGATTATTACGGGAATTATCCAACCTTTTTTGTTTAATAATGTATTTACCTTCATTATTTTGAACGATCAGTTTTGCTTTGGTTCTCCTTTAAAACATCAACAATTCTTTCAATATCCACCTTTTTAAGATAGGGGTGAACAGGTAACGAAATATTCAATCTTCCATACCTTGATGCATTCACATAATCGTTTTTGTCGAAGCCATATTTATTTCTATAATAGGTCATTAACGGAATTGGTCGAGCATAATGAATGCTAAAGCCGATATTTTTTTCCTTCAACTCTTCAGCCAATCTTTGACGTGATTTGGTAGAACCAGTAAAAATTTGAAATAAAAAATAGGAAGCATCTCGATTTAGTGGTGGATACTTCAAATCTAAAGATGCTTCCTTAATCATACCGTGGTAAATTTCCGCATTCTTCCTTCTTCTGTTCAAATTCTGTTTGTACCGGCACAACTGTTGAAAACCTAATGCCGCTTGAAAATCCGTCATTCGGTAGTTATGACCAAGACCAATAACATCATAATGTCCTGGTAGTTTTCGTAAGTTTGGAGGAGAATCTATCCCAAAAGCTCTATGTTTTTTTATAAAATTTGCTATTAGATCATCATTTGTGATCACCATACCGCCTTCACCAGTAGTGATTTGTTTTGTTGGATAGAAAGAAAAATTTCCAGTGATTCCAAAGTTTCCTACGTGTTTATTATTAAATTTTGTACCGATAGCATGTGCACAATCCTCAATGATGACAAGATTATATTTTTTTGTTATTTCCAATATTTCATTCATTCGACATGGATATCCAGCCATATGAACAATTATAATTGCTTTTGTTTTCTTTGTTATGTGATTTTCAATTTCTTTTGGGAGTATATTCCCGGTCCACAGCTCGATATCGGCAAATACAGCCTTTGCACCTGTCAATTCAACTGCATGTGCAGTTGCCACATGAGTCTGTGCAGGAACAATAACTTCATCTTTTGGTCCTAGGCCTATCGCCAAACAAGAGAGATGAAGTCCTGCGGTGCAATTTGAGACTGCGATCGCATGTTTGGCGCCAGTAAATTCAGCAAATTTATTTTCAAATGATTCTGTATATTGACCGTGGGTTAACCATCCACTTTCCAGCACTTTCCCAACAATATTGATATCTTCCTGAACGATATCAGCTTTTGCGAAAGGAATCGGTTTCATAACACGTCTCCCAAAATTCAATGTAGAATTATCTTAGCACTATTAAAAACTCAACTTAAGATTATCTAAAATATATTGTATTGAATGCCATCAAATGATTTTTTCACTCAAGGATTTTATTATCCAAATACCATTTTAAATACTTCCTGTATCCCTTATCAATACGATATTTTGGACTATAACCAAGTTTTTTAATTTTATTTATTTTCAGTGTTCCACGGACAGGTCTTGATTTATCCCATTCGGTATACTGGATGTTCAACTCAGAAAAATATTCCTTCAAAACGTCAGTCAGGCGGGACAAAGGTTCTGCATGGCCTGTTGTGATATTGAATGTTTGATTTTTAGCTTCATCTTTCACTTGAGTTATTACTGTTCCAGCTATTAAATCTTCAATAAATGTGAAATCTAATTTTTGACTGCCATCGCCATGGATGACAATTTTCTTTCCCAAAATGGCATTTTCAACAAATTTTTGTGTAATACGGTTGTTTATACACCGTGGCCCGTATAAGGCAGAAGGCCTTATAATGGTATACGGGATTCCCTCTAATCTGTGATAGGTCTTTATAAAAAGTTCACTACAGAGTTTCGCCGTTCCATACATTCCTAAAGGTTCTTTAGGACTATCTTCATCAACACTGGGCGTTAGAAAGTTGCCATAAACCATGCTCGATGAAAAATAAGTAAATTGGTCTATCGGCAAGCTATTTTTACGAACTATCTCAAGTAAATTTTTTGTAGCCAATAAATTTTGATCAAAACTCGCTGAAGGATTCTCATTACTCCAAATTGCTGAAGGTATAGCTGCCAAATGAACAATTTTTTGGGGATTTTCTGATTTTAGAATAGATTCCAATTGTTCAAAATTAACGGTATCTCCCTCAATAACGGAAATATTAGCATCATTTACTAATTGAATTCGCTCTGCGACAATTTTTTCATGCCACCCTTTTGTAATATTATGCGAATAGTTATCTAAAATTAAAACATCAAACCCGTTTTTTTTTAGCTCTATGCTTAAATGATGTCCAATAAATCCCAGTCCTCCAGTTATCAAAACTCTAATCATTTATCTAATATCTCCTTGATTCGTACATAAAAAAAAATTCTCTTTTTTATTTTCCAAGAGCTTCACTGTATAAGTCAATATAATTATTAATAGTCTTATTATAATCAAATTTTTGTTCGAATAACTCTCTTCCTCCCTTCCCTATTTTATTTCGCAGCTGAGTATCGTCATAAAAAAGTCTTATAGCATTTGCTAAATCATCCAATTTCGGCTCAATGAGAAGTGCATTTTTCATATGAGTAAATTCTTTTTCTGTTGCTCCAACTCGGGTAACAATGCAAGGGATTCCCATCATAACAGCCTCTATTAGACTATTACTCCAAATGTTTTCAAATGTGGAAGGTGAAATGTAAATATCAGTAAAATTATAAAAATTCAAAATATCTTCACGATAACCATATATAAAAACATTGTCCTTCAATTTGTTGTCAAGAACAAGTGATTCCAGTAATTCTCTTTGATATCCTCCCCCGGCGAGGATATATTTGATCTTTTTATATCGTTCTTCTTTCGATAACGCAATCGCCGCTTTTACTAATAGTATTGGATTTTTTTCTTTCATATATCTGCCCACAAATAAAACAACAAAACTTTCATCAAGCCCTAATGCTTTTTTTGTAGCTTTTCCTGGGATTTGTTTAACCTGTCTGATTTTGCCATAAGGATTATGGATGACTTTGCTATCTTTAAAGCCTATCTTTTCTAATTCACTAACGGTTGACAAAGCAGGAGTTGTAACAGATGAGGCATTATTAAGAATGAGCTTTGCTGCTTTGGTTAATAATCTTTTATTAGAAATATTCCAAACGTCAGAACCGCGTATTGTAACAATATAAGGTTTTTTTAAAATTTTTTTCACAATAAATGCAGGAATTGCATTTTGCCACCAGTGAGCATGAAATAGGTCATATTTATGCTGGATTCTCAGAAATTTGACTATATAGGCAAGAAAAAAGACTGGCACTAACAGATAAACCAATTTATTCCTTCTAAGATTAACTAGCAATCCTGATCCATAGGCTAATCTCTCAAGTCCATATGGAAAAAAATATTTGAAATAATATACTGTCACTGAGTCTATTTTCACCTTCGAAACAAACCCTTTGTTATGGGGAGAAAGTACATCTACATGAACCCCACGTTCTGACAAGCCTAACGCTAATTCTTGGATAAATTTTCCTCCCATTTTGCTGTCGTATTTATAAGGAAATGCCGTGGTTAAAAATAAAACTTTCATCCGTTTTTTCTGTAAATTCACATTAAGTGATATTCTGTGTGAAACCAATTCATCGGATGTGTTAGCAAATAGATATTGGGAATTCCTTTTTCTATAATTTTGCAGGGACACAGCTTCGTTTTGAGCAAATCTCCATTCTGATAGTTTTTCCAGTAGTAGTGCTGGCCATCGCTAACATAAAAATTTTCCTTAAAAAATTCTGATTGATATGTGTGATAATGAAGCCCAAATTGTTTGAGTTTTATGTGCTTGAAAAAATCGATATTATTATACTCTGTCCAATCTACATGAGGACACACTCCTTTAACTGGATAACTTAAAATTACTCTTAAAACTTCTAATTCTTTTTGAAAAACCTTTTCCGGATCCTCTCCACTAGTTCTAGAAAAATCTATTGGCTCTGTATGCAATCCTACCTCATGACCCATTTCGATTATGGACTTAAGGTCGTAATAAACCTTATAATTGAAGATATTATAAGCTTTTGCGTGCACCCGAACAAAATAGGTTGATATAAAACCAAACTCAGCTTCAATTTTAGCAAATTCTACAGCTCGATCAGGGTAGTGTTCAATGTCATGCCTTAATATTACATACCGTTCAGGAAGGCTCTCTCTATTTTTATGATACTCGTCACAGCTTAAAATCTTGTAATCACATCGTTCTGCCTTTTTAAGTATATATCTGTAATGATCAAAACTAAATCGGCAGTCTTTTTCTCCTCGATTGCTTTCCATTTTCTTCTTATCTTAAGAATTACATAATTTGGCTTTTTGATAGTGAAAAAAATATTTAGACCGAATAATTTGAAATCCGTGAGATTCATAATTATTATTCGCGTATTTATATATCGGACATTTAGAAATTTTGTCAAGACAACTATCTAATATTTGCATTCGAAGCTTACATCTTTTCTAGTGATTGATTCAGTATGTCGTATCTAAATTCAAAGTGAATTCGGGTTTTTTTTATAGAAGTATTTTACTCCGATAAATTGAGATACTATCACGCTTTGCAGTTTATTTCCATATGAATTTGAATTTCGATTTTTTCCAATCGAATAAATGAACACGAATGGTCACCTACTCTTATGAGTGAAAAGGCAATTGGGTGGAATTTATTGTCACAACGCTACAGTACCATTCAACTGATTGACTCGTTTATTTTGAATATGATATGTTCATTAACAGATAAAATAGCCAAAGATGTTATAATTAAACTTTTAGTTACTTTCATGACAGAAAAAAGACAATCTCCAAGTTCATTTGATATGATCCGATGGCCTGAGACAATGTGGCCTGCAAATCCAACTTTTCTTGCAACTCTACCCCAAGAACTACTCCCCAATTGGGAATCATTATGTAGTTTAGTCTATCCTTGGGACCTTCTGACATTGTTGAGAACCACTCTGGTTGAGAGAATAACAGAAACAAGAATTGCAGAAAAAGTGGAATTTCAAAATCGTGACCAAACTCATATCGAAGGCCCTGTTTGGATAGAAAATAGCACACGAATTGGGGCTCAGACGGTTATTATAGGCCCTACTTACATTGGACCTCAGGTGTACATAGGGAATCAGACTTTATTAAGAGAATCCTTCGTCTCTATGGGAAGTCGGCTCGGATACGGCTCTGATATAGCAAGAAGCGTCATGTGCCCTAAATGCAGAACGCATAGGAGTTCGATAATCGATAGTTTAATAGGTGAAAGAACAAGTTTAGGTGGATCGCGGACTGGAAACCAACGCCTGGATAAAGGGGAAGTGAGATCAATAGTTTTAGGAAAACGGATTAACACGGAATTAATAAAGCTTGGTGTCATTGTTGGCAGTTGTTCATTTTTAGGCATCAATTCTGTAACGATGCCAGGTGTTAAAATCGGCAAAAACTGCAAAATTGGCCCTGGGGTGATTGTATACGAGGATTTGCCAAATAACTCTCGCATTTTATCAAAACAAGAGACCTTTCTCAGACTTATGGGTTGGCCCGAATCTAAAGAAGTCTAATCTTTCTTTGAGTTTTTACAAAGAATAGTGGAACAAAAACCGGAAAATTTTTTTCCGTTTTCATTTCGATTATTTTTCAGCACACCTCTGCTCGATGTTATGGTAGTGAAAAACATATTTAGATTCAATGTTCCGAAATCCATGTGACTCATATAGTCTGATCGATGGGATATTTGAAACCTGTGTGCCTACTTGGAGTGATGATTGATCTTTAAAATGAGATTCAATAAAATCAATCATACTGGATGCTACGCCTTGCTTTCTAAAAGATTTGTCAACTGCAATGAGATCTATAATTAAGATATTATTATTAGCTTTTAGCAGCAGTGTAAATCCTGTTATGGCGCCATTCGTTTCTGCTACAACCAAGAAATTACCACGCATCCCTTTAAAATAATTTTTGAGCCATTCCTCTTTTATCTGATTCGCTATGTCATTGGGCACATAGGGATCGAGATGAAATCTCGAATAGGCAAAGCTCTCCTTGGCACATGTAACAACCACAGATTCGTCCTGGTTATTCGCAAATCTAACATTTGATTCAATTTTGTCTTTTTGCTGATTAAAATGATCGGTCTTCTTTTCAAACACAACATTGGTATCAATCAGATTGAACTCTTTTTGTTGAAGAAAGATAATGTGCTCCATACTTGCTGTTGAAATTTTTGAATAGATGAATACGGGTTCTCGCTGAAGTTTCTCTTTCAAATCCACCAAATCAGGATAGTTATCATCAAACAAAATATTTGGGGGGATGCTTTCAACATCAAACTTATATACATGATAATTAAAAATCTTACTTAGCCAGTTATCTAATATCAACATTCCAATTTCCTTATTTTATTAATGCGAAGTTCAAGATGTATTATGTTTTATTTGTAAATGGATTCGGGGATTATAAAATAAAATTTACTCCGTTCAGGCTCAACTCTATCACAATTTTTCTTCAATTTATAGATGTATTTGGATATAACATCCAGCATATGATAGCTTAATCTGAATGTTCGTTATCTTGATCTTGAGGATATTTTGTAATATGATTTTGCTGAATTTTAGCGCAAACTTTTCATCTAGAGGGGAAAATTTCACATCACTAAATTCAACAAAAATATTAGAACACTTTTGTGCAAAATATTTGAGAATTGTATTTTTTGGATCAATAGCACCTCCTAAGAATGAAAAATTATGCGCGAAAGGAAAAAATTGTTTTTTTGTTTCCTAAGACATGTTTGTTGAATATTGATTAGAATTTCTATTAAAATCTTCAAAAGTACAACCTTGTTTTTAGAATTGATTGATTTATAATGGAGGAATAATGAAAGAAGCAATAAAACAGTACATCATCGAAAACATTATCAGAGAGAAGGTTGAAATTGATCTTAATATATCCCTTCTTGATGAAGGAATTATTGACTCTTTAGGATATCTTAAGCTGATTTCTTTTCTAGAAAAGCAATATGATATCTCTATTGATCTCGGAGAAATCGATATAGAAAATTTTGATACTATAATAAAGATAGCAAAATTTGTTGAGAACAAACTAGACAAATAGACTTTATATGTAATAAAAAAAGGTCTAATGGAATTTAACTGGACAAAAAAACAGATAGAGCTAAAAAAGAAAGTAATTGAATTTGCTAGTAAGAAGCTTAATGAAAATATTATAGAACAGGATAACCTGGGTGAATTTCCCCGACAAAAATGGCTGGATTGTGCATCCTTTGGAATTCAGGGCGCAATTATTCCTGAGGAATATAATGGCCTTGACCTCGACATCTCTTCAGCCGTATTATTGATGGAGGGTTTGGGATACGGCTGTAAAGACAATGGTCTCCTTTTTTCAATAAATGCCCATATTTGGGGATGTGAAATTCCAATTCTTCATTTTGGAACCGACGAACAAAAAAATAAATATCTTCCTGGATTAAGCAAGGGCAGCCTGATCGGTGCCCATGGAATGACAGAACCAGACTCTGGATCAGACGCATTTAGTCTAAAAACGACTGCAGTCAAAAAGGGAAATTCTTATATTTTGAATGGAAGAAAAACATTTATAACAAACGCTCCTACTGCAGATCTTTTTATATCTTATGCCAGAATTCCACAAAAAAATCATAGAAGCAAAATTTCCTGTTTTATTGTTGAAAGAGGAATGGGAGGTGTTTCAGTAAGTAAAAAAATTGATAAGATGGGCCTGAAAACATCACCTTATGGTGATATTATCTTTGAAGATTGCATCGTTCCTGAGGAAAATCTTCTCGGTAAAGAAGGCCTTGGACAGGCTGTATTTAATAACTCGATGGCGGAAGAAAGGGCCTTTATATTGGCCACTCATGTAGGCTTAATGGAGAGACAACTAGAGGAATGTTTAAGTTATTCAAAAAAGCGAATCCAGTTCAATAAAAGAATCTTTAAATTTCAATCAATTTCAAATATGCTCGCTGACATGAAAGTTCGTCTGGAAGCATCGCGACTACTGGTGTACAAGGTAGCCTGGTTGAGAGACCAGAAAAAAAATGCCTTCCTTGATTCATCTATCACAAAACTTTTTGTCAGTGAGAGTTGTATCAAAAATTCTCTATCAGCAATAAGAATTTATGGCGGCTACGGGTATTCCACTGAATATGAAATTGAGCGTCAGTTGCGTGATTCCATTGGAAGTGTACTTTACTCGGGAACTTCCGAAATCCAGCGAAATATCATTGCTGAACTTTTAGATTAATAAAAAGCCAACTATGGAATTTTTTCTTTGTGATTGTGTATCTTACAACGCTCAGATTCATCCCAATAATGTAGCTGTAGTCTTTAAAGACAAAACAATTACCTATTCCAAACTTAATATTTCATCCAAAAAAATTGCCAATTGTTTAAATACTATTGGAATAAATGAGTTCAGTCGAATTGCTATCTATATAGATAAATCAATCGAAGCGATTGAAGCAATATTTGGAATATTAATGGCAGGTTGTTCATATGTGCCTATCGATCCAAAAACTCCTATCGACCGTGTCAGCTATATTTTAAATAATTGCCAAATTGAGGCAGTTTTAACTGAAAAAAACAAACTAAACAAAATCAGCCAAATTACTAAAACCACCCCGAATCTTAATCATATTTTGAACTTATCAAATTCAAGTGGCAAGCCTAATTTCCCCCAGAACATCAACTATGTTTCACGCGAGGACATTGAAACATCAACAGATGATGCATTACAAAACAATCTTAAAGAAGACGATCTTGCATATATTCTGTACACCTCTGGTTCAACTGGCAATCCAAAAGGAGTCATGCTGTCACATAAAAATGCTCTTACATTCATCGATTGGGCAATCGATTACTTCGAGATAAGCAATAATGATATTTTATCTAGCCATGCCCCTTATCATTTTGATTTATCAATATTTGATATTTATGTCGCTCTAAAAACAGGAGCCCAGCTGTGCATTGTTCCTCCTGGTATTTCAAGTTTCCCGGTTTCGTTAGCGAAGTTTATCGAGAAATACAAAATAACTGTTTGGTATTCAGTCCCTTCCGTTTTAGTACAAATGATCCTTCACGGGAATCTTGAAGAAAGAAATTTTTCGAATTTAAAAACAATAATCTATGCGGGAGAAGTATTCCAATTTCCTTTTTTAAATCAATTGAGGAAAATTTTGCCCGACAAGGAAATTGTTAATCTTTACGGACCAACAGAAACAAATGTCATTACTTATTACAATTTAAAGAATTCTCCACTTGAATTGAACGAAAATGTTCCAATCGGCTTACCATGCCCATATGCTGAGATTCACATCGTGGATCATAAGGGAAACCCGGTAGATTATGGCGTTGAAGGTGAACTCATCGTATGCAGCGACAGTACGATGAAAGGCTACTGGGAAGATACTGAAAAAACAAAAAAGGACATCAGACAGGTTACCATAAACAAAAAATCTAAGTATTTTTATTTTACCGGAGATATTGTTGTATGCAGGGACGATGGGAATATTCTTTTCAAGAATCGCAGGGATAATATGATTAAGACACGAGGATTCAGAGTGGAGCTTGGAGAAATTGAAACGGCTTTGTACAAGAATGACAAAATCCAAGAAGCAGCTGTAGTCGCAATTCCCGACGATAAATCAGGGAACATTATTAAAGCTGCTATTGTGTTGAAGGAAAATTCCCAAATGACCACGCAGGAAGTAGAACGTTTTTGCGCCCAGTTAATCCCGAATTACATGATACCAACGGTTATAGAATTTCGGGATTATTTGCCAAAAACTCCGACTGGCAAAATAGATCGAAAACTTCTTAAATAATGTTGGGGAGCATTAGCTTCTATTTGTTCGATCTCTGAAAAATGTGATTCAATTCGATTACTTGACACAGATATTCCTTTTTCGGATAATAAATAGAACAATAAAATATTTTTTAGAAAAGGAAACGTCTATTTTTTTATTAATTAATAAAGGAGATATTTTATGAAATACAGATTTAATAGTATTGTTGCAACATTGTTTTTTATCCCACTATTTTTATTAATCCATTGTAGTTTCGGCGAGAAAAATAAAGATCCGGAGTGGCCCGATGAAGCGAAGAGGATAACAATTAAGAGTACGTTGGACGGTAATCTTCAAAATGCTTTATTCTATGTTCCACCCGAAGAAAAGGAACGGGCAGTACCCCTTCTTGTTGCTCTTCATACATGGAGCAATGACTGGCTTCAGCCGAATATCGAGTTTTATGATTTATGCAAAGAACGGGGATGGATTATGATACATCCTAATTTCCGGGGACCCAATAATACTCCTGATGGGTGCGGTTCTCCTAAGGCAGTTCAGGATATTGTTGATGCTGTTTCTTTTGTTGTCCGAGAGTACAATGTTGATGAAAGCCGTATTTACCTTTCAGGACAATCAGGCGGAGGACATATGTCTCTTTTAATGGCAGGTAAACATCCTGAAATATGGGCTGGTGTTTCTTCTTGGGTTCCGATAACCGACCTTACTGCCTGGTATCATGAGAGTTTAGAACGAGCAAACCGTTATGCTCCTTATATAGAAGCGTCATGCGGAGGAGTCCCAGGAAGTTCAGATCTTGTTGACGAGCAGTATCGAAGCAGGTCACCTATTAATTTTCTACACAAAGCGGAAGCTGTTCCTATTGATATAAACGCGGGGATACATGACGGCCATACTGGATCTGTTCCGATAAGTCATTCTTTACATGCGTTCAATGTTCTAGCAAAGATAAACGGGCATAAGGAAAAATATCTCGACAAAAAACTGATCGAATCTTTTGTAAATGATGAGGCGGTTCCTGAAGAATTACGCGGGGAGCGTATCGATGATGCTACGTATGACAAAAAGGTACTTTTCCGCCGGGAAGCTGGACCCGTAAGGGTTACGATATTTGAGGGTGGACATGAAATTATATACCGGGCAGCATTTGATTGGCTAAGCAGACAAAGAAAATCTGACAAAACGTAAACCTACACCCGCCTGACAGATGTTGACATATTATTAGTAGTTTGTATATTCTTTTTAAGCAATAAAACAGAAAAATTAAACCAAGTATCTATCGAAAATCGAAAACTGAGAATATAATGAAATCTCCATTATCCTATATAAAAAGAGGATTCATGTCTTCTTGCCAGAGACTCATGGGTACGGCGAAACTCCAACACAGGACAACTTCTGCTGTTCTAAAAGGAATTTTTGGAAGGATTCTTCAATCGATCGCCAGAAGCTATTTGCCTCTTCCCGCCAGTTTTAGAGTTTTACTCCAAAGAATGAGAGGAGTGAAAATTGGCAAGAAGGTTTTTATCGGACCTGGTTGCCTTTTAGACCCGTCACGTCCAAACTTGATAGAAATTGGTGATCATGTATCTTTAGCGGGCATGGTTGTTATATTAGCTCATTCATCTCCCACTGAACCGCTTAGAAAAATTCTTGGGTCCTCGGCAATAGCTTTTAAAAAAGTGACAATCAAAAGTGGGGCTTTAGTTGGAGACTGCAGTATTATCTTCCCTGGAGTAACCATAGGTGAAAACTCCATGATATCTGCTGGATCCGTTGTATCAAAGGATGTCCCTCCCTATACGATTGTGGCAGGAAATCCTGCAAGAGTGATCGGAAAAATCGAAAAAAATGGGAATGGATAGTTCAGTTCACTTGGATTTATCTTTGAAAAAAATTTTCCTCATATAGTAAAGCATTTCTTCTTGATTGAGTCTCATCCTGGAAAACATCTCAAGGATAAAACCTATTGTTATTGTCATCACTGATAATACAAAAAAGAAGCCTCCGGTAAAACCAACCCATTTGTATGGGGAAAATGAACCGGTTTTTATATAATGGATAAGGAAATATATGCCTAATCCAAACGCAATCAAGAAGGTGAGGAATGAAATGGCCGCAAATAGCTTTAACGGCCAATAGTCTCTTAAAGTCTTCACAATAACCTTAAGCGTCTGGTATCCATATTTGAAAAGATTTGATGCGACTTTTGATTTCCCATGCTCTCGAATTCCTCGTACTTTCACAGGAATCTCCATTATTGACACATTTTTTAACGCCAAATTTAAAAACGTCTCCTGAGTGTAGGTAAATTCACCAAATAAATTAAGCATGAGCAAAGCATCTTTCGAATAAGCCCTAAATCCGCAAGAAACATCATGGAATTTCTGGCCGCTGATTTTGCTAATAATGAATGACATCACTTTGTTTCCGAGAGATTTGATTCTGCTCATATCCGGATAATGATTAGAATCTATGAACCGGGACGCCGTGACGAAATCTGCCTTTTTTGAAATAATAGGGTCAATAAGCTTCCCAATATCCTCAGGGTTAAATTGGCCATCTGCATCAATATTTACCATGACATCAGGATTCAAATCCAAGGCCTTTCTCATCCCACTGTGAAATGAGGCTCCTACACCGATATTTCTTTTATGATTAATTACAATTGAACCTTTTTCTATCGCCACCTCTGCAGTCTTATCAGTTGAACCATCATTTACGACTACAATTTCATCAACAAATCCAGGCATAGAATTTATTACTTTTCCGATGGATTTTTCCTCGTTGAAGGCAGGTATAATAACGACAACTTTATTGTTCTTATGCATTTTTTTCTTTAGATTTAAATCATGAAAATATTATATATCAAATTCGCTTATAGTACTATTCTGATAATAACCTATTGGATCAGAATTTTATCTTGACAAAATAATGATCAGATCTCAATCGCCTTTTAAGACGATTTAGGGGGTGATTTTATAATAACAAAAATAACATGTAACTCTCAATCCTTTAATAAATTTATCGAGGAGATAAAATGCACTTCCAAGATAATATCATAGACATATGCTGATTTGGAGAGAAAAGGATTGCATAGTACAACATTACTTGTTTATACTACTGAGCACTCTGGAAATTGGAGTTACAACAAACCCGATGAATACATAAGGTGATTAAAGCCTATGGGTAAACCAAACCAGGTTTTTTTGTTCATGTGTCACTATATATCAAAAGGGATAGCTAAAGAGTATGAAAAGCTTCTTAGAACTACTAAAGACATCGGTGAGGCTTATTATCTTTATCATAGCAACTCAGAGGAGATTCCAGCGGCAGTAAAAGAACACAACTATTATCTATACACTTATAAGAGCTTAGCTTCCCTGAATTACCCTATGCTCGGACCTTCATTGATTCCTGGACATTGCCACTTTCCAGTACTAAAATTCTTCCAAGACAACCCCAGATTTGATCACTACTGGCTGATTGAATATGATGTCAGGTTCTCTGGCAATTGGCATGTCTTTTTCGATTACTTCAATACTGTAAAAGAGGGCTTCCTTACTAGTCATATACGTAGTCATGCTGATGAGCCAAAATGGACTTGGTGGTCACTTCGTCATCCACAGAAGTCGATTCCTATCTCTGAACGTCTGCGCTCTTTCAATCCTATTTATCGCATCTCAAATCCGGCATTAGTTTCACTACATCAGTCTCTTCAAGACGGATGGTGTGGACACCAAGAAGTTGTGATGCCGACGTTGCTATCTTATAATGGATTTCATTTAAGGGACTTTGGAGGTAGAGGAAGATTCACTTCCCCGGATACTGTGAATAAATTTTACTTTAGTGCTAATGACCAATTCGGCAATTTAGATCGTGGTACTATGAGGTATCGCCCCCTTTTCTTGAGGGTTGGATGGCGGAAAAACAAACTTTACCATCCTGTTAAACATCTTTCCTGGAAACAGCGGATTCCTATTTATTTTCGAAGGTGTTGGCGTTTTCCGTTAATATTCAAAAGCTTTGTTCAAAAGACAAGGCATCATACATCAAAGATCTAGATATCAATTAAGAAAAAATCTCATATATGATACAGCGGGATTTTATCGAAGGCATAACATCTGTTATTTTGACTATTCTCGAATTATAGCCAATAAAAGTTTTTTCATTAAAGATATATCTATGCAGACTGATATGAACAGTTTTTCCTGTATAATCTGCATCATAGGGCACACAGATTATGATTCCTTTTTTGACATGCCCTAAGCATTTTTCAATTATTTCAAATGGATTCTCAAAATGTTCAAGGGTTTCGACAAGGCTGATATAGTCATAGGTTCCAGGGATGAGATCTTTCTTGATATCAAGGATATAATACTCGATATTGTTAGTGTTCATTCTGGCTTTTTCTATAGCTACATTACTTATATCGGCACCGGAGACGACAGCATTGGGAAATTTTCTCTGGATAAGCTCGCATCCATTTCCTATCGCACATCCAATATCAAGAAGCGAAAAAGGTGCATCTTTGGGGAAAATATCTAAGATTTGTTGATAGTGTTCATCTCTCCAGAAGATTTTGAATTTTGAAAATTTCTTATTCCAATATTTTTTTGAATTCATATCAAATGATAATGTTTGATATTTAATGAAGTTTACGCAAAGCAATCTTAGCTGAAGAAAAATTCTTTTTAAGCCTGAAAGGCTCATCATCGCCTTTAGTATTTTTTTTGTTCTATTCATATATAAATTGAAACCTCCAATATCTAGTATCTAGTGCAGAAAAGCGATCTCCTGCTTCCTTTTTCCAAATTCTTGCTTATTTTGGCAGGTATTCCATCGAGATTATTTTGATTTAAAGTAAATTACTTTGTCAAGAGAAAAGCAGGTCGTTCCCAATTAAAATCAACCCACATATGATTTAAGCTTCGCTTTAATATTTTAAAATCATATAGAAAAATTTTTTTTCTTCTGATATAAAAGTGAATGTAATTATAATTTTTTGGGACTGTAGAGAAAAAATGATACTGTTGAAATTAATAACATTCCTGATTGTCGCTTTAACAGTAGTTTTGCCAATTGTTTTTCAAAACACAATCGTTAACAAAGATTGTATCGACATCTCAAATATTACACTTTCATGGAGCGCAGCCAACAGCAGGATTAGAGAGGCATGCTGATCCATTGAATGAATAGGCTGATATCGACGGTAACGGAACTATTAAAAGGTGAAATTGTTAGAAGCCATAGAAGCTTGGACCGGATTTATTCTTGTTTTGATTTGTTTAAGTATTTTTCTTGCCATCATTTTTATTTGGACTGGAGCAAAATTAGCAGGAAATGAAAATTTAGATTTCAAAAAAATACTAAAAACTATTATTTTATCATCTCTATTTGTATATATTACAACTGTCATTTTATCATCTCTCTCCTTTTCAAATGCCGTGATAGGATTCATCCTGGGGCTTTTATTACTCCCGATTATAATCAAAATAATCTTAAATTCCACATTAAAACAAACCTTTGTATTTTGGGTATTTAGTGTAGTGTCTCATTTCCTCGCTTTATGGATAGGGGCGACATTATTTATTGGTGGAATGAAAGATTTAATCAAAATATTGTGACAGATAAAACGATCGATAAACGACCTCCAGCTTTTGTCTATGGAATGTCTATTAATGGATTGTCTATTCTAAGAAGTTTAGGAAGAAAAGGGATACTTACTTATGGAGTTGACTCCAAGCCATACATGATAGCTTTCTCTTCAAGGTATTGTCATAACAAAATAATCATCAGCGATATCGACAGTCAGCCTGAAAAGGCACTTAACGAGTTAAAAAATATAGGGAAAAATTTGGGAGTACGTCCTGTTCTGTTTTTCACTCGCGATTGTTTTCTTGTATTTCTGTCAAAGTTTCGGAATGAACTCGAAAAATATTTTATATTTAGCTTGCCCGATCCAGAGATCGTAGATTGTATTATCGATAAAAGGAAATTAGCTGGGTTTGCGGCAAGCCACAACATTCCTCACCCAAACTCTTTTGTGGTGGATTCTCAGGAACAACTTAAAAACATCAACCAGAAACTTCATTTTCCTGTTATCATTAAGCCACCCAAAACGTATAAGGCTAGAGGGCAAATTTGGAAAGGCCAAAAGTTGTTAACCGTCGCAAATTTAGAATTACTGCAAAAGCAGCTATTAGAATTTAAAAACATCAAAGAAGACATGATGATTCAAGAACAGGTACCTGGTCCTGATTCTGACATATTTCTATTTTATACATATTATTCACAACAATCTGAGCCTCTTGCAGTCTTTACAAAACGCAAACTCAGACAATATCCCATCCATTACGGGTATGGATGTGCTAACCAGAGTATAAAACAGAAAGATGTTGCCGATCTCGGGAAAACTCTGTTTGATGCAATGAAATATCGTGGCATTGGAGGAGTAGAATTCAAGCGCAACAGCCTAGACGGTTTGTTCCAGCTCATCGAAATTCATGGGCGTACTCCGATGACAGGAGAAATTGCTATAGCCAGCGGAGTTGATATCCCATGGATTGCATATAAAGATCTCATAGGCGAAAAGGTAGAAAAAGTCATGGAATTTAAGGAAGGCGTTAAATGGTTCCACTTCAAACATGATTTTTGGGCATATCGTATGTATAAAGCAGAAGGCAATCTAACTTTTTTCAAGTGGATTAAATCTTATCGAGGCAAAAAAGTTTTTGGTGCCTTTAGTTTTACTGACTGGAATCCCATTATTAATAGCATTAAATCGTATATTCCAAATAAAATAAAAAGGTTGTTCAAAAGATCTAATCGTTTATCTGATTCATAAAAAATGACGAAACGGAAGAATAATTATGACAAAAGTTTGTATTACCATTGATACGGAAGGAGATTCCGCAAACAATCCTCAATCCACATTCCTGGGAATTGAAATTGTCCTTCCTCAGTTAATTAAGCTATTCGACAAGTACAGCATTAAGGCAACCCTTTATGTTCAAGAGGACGAAATTTGTCAAGTAGGCACGATCTTTCAGAAAAAATGGGAATCATTATTAGAGCAAAAACACGAAATCGGCTATCATGCCCATGGATTAATCAGTGCTTCAGAAGAAAAAAAAAGTGAAATAATCAACAAAGGAATACAATCCTTAAATAAGATGGGATTTACACCCGTCTCCTTTAGAGCAGGACGATACCATTTCAACAAATCTCTTATCAAAATTCTAGAAAACAACCATATAAAATATGATTCCTCTGTAGTGCCTGGATTACAAGAAATTTTTAACAACGGCACAGTGAGATGTGACCACAGAGGAGCTCCTTATAAACCTTATTTTCCATCGTATGAAAATCATTGTTTGATAGGTGATGCGAATATTCTTGAAATACCGATAAATAGATATCCTGAACTCCCCTCAGATAGATGGGGAGGGATGCTATCCGGCAATAGTAGTCATGAAGAGATATTATTCGATTATTTTTATGAGATTCGAAAAGATAGAGTTATAGTGATTGCTCTTCATCCATGGGACGGATTAGCTTTAAACCTTCAAAAAATCGTTAGACAGAAGAAATATGGAAAATTGAAAAGATTGATTTTTGAAATATGTAAAAGAACTATCAATCCTTATAGATTAACCAGCAAAAACTATATAGATAAATTCGAAGCTCTCTTAAAATACATTTCCAGTAAGAAGAGAACAAAGTTTGTAACTATAGACGAAGCTGGAGAAAAAATAATCACGGAGATCTAATTCGAGTCCAAATAAAACAAAAATCTTTGACATTCCTACCGAATACAGTTATATTAAAATTATCTGTGCTGGAAGAACATTAATCTCTTACCAGGGAGCAAAATAAAAAGGTATTTTGGCTAATTCCCTGTGGAGAATAAACGAAAGAAGCGAGGCGAGATTCGTTAAGATGTTAAAGTCTCTCTATATTCTTATGAGACGATCAAATACCCTATCTTTTCGATCAACTACTTCATTCTTACGATGTATCCCTCATAGCAGGAAAATGAAGAAGATACTTGGTTTTTTTGTAATTATCCTTTTCGGGATAACAAGTCAGACTTTATGGGCTACCGACTATTATGTGGATTCCACCAATGGAATTGATTCTAATAATGGTCTTTCCCCTTCAACTGCCTGGAGAACTATTACAAGAGTTAATAATGCCATGGGAATCTTCCAGCCTGGAGACAGCATTCTTTTTAAAACGGGGGAAACTTGGGGAGGCACTACTCCTCTTAGTATTACCTGTAGTGGTTCATCTGGAAATCCTATTACCTTTGGGGCATACGGATCGGGAGATAGACCAGCTTTTAACGGGGCTACCATGACCGACCCCCCAATTAATGGCCGTCCTGCTATTACCTATATTACAGTTGAACACATCTATATTTATGGATACAGCAGAACTGGAATTTTCTTTGGCGACCATGGGTGGGATACGAATATCACTATATCGAACTGTGAAGTTAACGGTGGTTCTAATGGCATTTTTATAGACCGAACAGACACCTATATCATAGAAGATTGTACGGTACATAAT